>Ga0193743_1000012_pt1 | contig 125963 bp, 86 predicted proteins | sample L2c2metaG_FD_143038 | JGI IMG/M metagenome (GOLD analysis project Ga0193743, IMG submission 143038) | Soil microbial communities from a riparian zone of the East river system, Colorado, United States - L2c2 | ecosystem: Environmental > Terrestrial > Soil > Riparian zone | place: USA: East... | reverse complement strand
GCAGACCGCTCTCCCCGGCATTGGTCACCGAGACGTAGTCCATCACCTTGCCCTCTTTCACACGGCGGTACGGCGACTCGATGAAGCCGTACTCGTTGATCCGCGCAAAGCAGCTGAGCGAGGAGATCAGGCCGATGTTCGGGCCTTCCGGCGTCTCGATCGGGCAGATGCGTCCATAGTGCGTTGGATGTACGTCGCGGACCTCAAAGCCCGCACGCTCACGCGAGAGACCGCCCGGCCCAAGAGCCGACAGGCGGCGCTTGTGCGTGATCTCTGACAGAGGATTGGTCTGGTCCATGAACTGCGAGAGTTGCGAGCTTCCGAAGAACTCGCGAATCGCGGCCATGACAGGCTTCGCGTTGATCAGGTCGTGCGGCATCGCCGTCGACATCTCCTGATACACGCTCATCTTTTCCTTGATGGCGCGCTCCATGCGAACCAGGCCGATGCGGAACTGGTTCTCCATCAGCTCGCCTACCGCGCGTACGCGGCGATTGCCAAGGTGATCGATGTCGTCCACCATGCCAATGTTTTTGCGGAGCTTGAGCAGGTACTTGATGGTTCCGTAGAAGTCATCGGGGGTCAGGGTCCGCTTGTCGAGCCCGGTCGCCTCAGCATTCTCATACAGCTTGATGTTGAACTTCAGACGTCCTACGCGCGAGAAGTCGTACTTGCGCGCATCGAAGAACATGCCCTCGAAGAGAGCCGTCGCCGTGTCGAGAGTCGGAGGGTCGCCCGGACGCAGCTTGCGGTAGATCTCGATCAGGGCTTCTTCGGGCTTGCGAACCGAGTCGCGGCGCAGCGTGTTGGTGATAATGTTGCCCACATCGTCGCGGTCGGGGAAGAAGACCTCAAAGCTGGTCACGCCGGACTGCTGAATCTTGTGCAGCTTATCGGCGGTCAGTTCCTGATTGGCTTCGTACAGCAACTCACCGGTTGTCAGATCGACCACGTCGGCCGCAGTCATTGCGCCATCAAATTCGCTGGTCTCTACTTCAATCTCTTCGACCTTCGCTGCACGCAGAGCCTTCAGGGAGTGCGCCGAGATCTTACGCGTTGCCGGAGCAATCTCTTCGCCCTTCACTGTGACCGGCGCAGCAGGACGAGTGCCCTGCAGATTGGTCGCGGTCCCCTCGTGGGCGACCTTCCAGTTCAGCTTTCCTTCCTTCAGATTGATCGTATCGACCGTGTAGAAGGTCTTCAAGATCTCCTCGTCCGTGCGCAGGCCGAGAGCGCGCAGGAAGATCGTTCCCAGGAACTTGCGCTTGCGGTCGATACGGACATACAGCGTGTTCTTCTGGTCGTACTCGAACTCCACCCAGCTGCCGCGATACGGAATGATCTTGCCGAGGAAGTAAGTGCGGTTGTTCGCCGTCTCAAAGAAGACGCCGGGCGAACGGTGCAACTGCGAGACGATGACGCGCTCGGTGCCGTTGACGATAAAGGTGCCGTTAGCCGACATCAACGGAATGTCGCCGAAGAAGACCTCTTGCTCCTTCATGTCGCGCAGGGTCTTGACGCCGGTTTCCGGATCCTTATCGTAGATCTTCAGGCGAATCGTGACCTTGAGGGGAGCCGAGTAGGTCATGCCCCGCTCTTCGCACTCCGCCTGATCATATTTCAGCTGAAGGCCGACGGGGTCACCGCATTTGGTGCAGAAGTCAGGAGTGTTCTTGTTGTAGGTTCCGCAAAAATTGCAAAGTACATCGCCAGGGTGAAAGGGATCGGTGATCACCATGTGGCCGCAGTTCACGCAGGCCGTGCGCAGATGGTTGAGCCCCTTGAGGTAACCGCACTTGCACTCCCAGTTTCCGATCGAATAGTCGACAAACTCGAGCTCTGACACGTTGCGAAAATCAGTGATCGGAAAGACCGAGGTAAAGACCGACTGCAGACCGTTGTCTTCACGCTCCTGGGGGAGCTTATCCATCTGCAGAAAGCGCTCATAGCTCCGGCGCTGCACTTCGATAAGGTTGGGAATTTCAATTGCGGTTGGAATCTTGGAAAAATCAAGACGGCTGCGGATCGCGCGCATTTCGCTGGACATGCTCTCTCCCTGAATACTTACCTTCGAGGACCCCTAGACGGTGCTTCAAAAAATCACCTTCATAAGGGGAAGAGTCCCGGTCCTGACTCTTCTGGTTAGTTCCGTATTGCGCTTCTGATCTCATCGGGTCCTGCCGTCCTCGATTCCAGCCAACCCGTACGCAAATATCTCGTCGCCGGTCATCCCGCGACGCCTTGCCTCAAAACTTCAAAATCTTTTCATCGCGTCCAACTCGCTTAGTAAGGAACGAATCTGCTATAAGGAACGCGTACTTCTGCCTAAAGCTCTGCCCTGCAGAGCCGAAATACATAAAAACACGGCAAAGCGCTCGAGGGGACAGCGTGTCCCGCGAGCGCAAAGGTCGACTTGTGCACTATTTCTATCGTGATGAGATGAATGTCTGCCGCCATTTTGAGGCTCGCCTTGCCCCAAATTCGCTGCTGTCTGCCTGAAACCAGTGGCACCATACGTATCCGCCGCTAGAAACGCATGATGGCCGGCCCCTTAACCTCTCTCCATGGAGAGGATGGACCGGAGTACAACCGTATATCTGGATTTCACCGCCGATAATTGTCCGCCAGCTCAGCACAACAGGGCGGAACGAATCTTTCTATTGATAAGAATAACTCGTTCCGCCCAGAAGTGCAACTGCCGGGTAACTACTTGATTTCTACGGTAGCAACACCCTCGAACTTCTTCGCGATTGCAGCCGCGTCGTCCTTCGAGATGTTCTCCTTCAGAGGCTTGGGAGCTCCGTCGACCAAGTCCTTGGCTTCCTTCAGGCCAAGGGCGGTGACTTCGCGTACAGCCTTGATGGTGTTGATCTTGTTCGCGCCGGCATCCTTCAGGATAACGGTGAACTCAGTCTTTTCTTCGGCCGGGGCTGCTGCAGCAGCGCCACCGCCCGCAGCCGGAGCAGCTACTGCTGCCGCTGCTGCCGAAACGCCAAGGCGCTCCTCGAGCTTCTTTACCAGAGCCGAAGCCTCGAGCAGGCTCAAGCTAACGATCGAATCTTCCAACTGCTGAATGTCCGCCATTTTATTCTCCAATACTTCTGAACTTGTACTGCCGATTACTTCTCCGAAACCCTACTCCGCCCCGGTTGCCTAGCCCCTTCCGGGTTTCCGTTGCGCCCAGACCAGCGCACCCGAACAAGACCAGACGAAACTTGATTACCCCTCAACAGGCTCCGAGCCTGCCGCTTCACCCGCCTGAGACGCTGTCGCATTCTCGGGCTGCGCCGCACCTGAAGGCTGCTCGCTGGCTGCCGACTCCTCGACATGCGCTGCGGCGACTTCGGTAGCCGCTGGGGCTGCCTCTTCGGCCTTCGCTGCAGGAGCCGATCCGGAGAACTTCTCCTTCTCGACGCCCTGGTTGATCACCACGGCCAGATCGCGTCCGGTCGCATTGATCACTGTCGCCAAACGCTGCGCAGGAGCATTGATCAGGAACAGAAGCTTCGAGAACAGCTCTTCCTTGCCCGGCATGTTGGCCAGCTCGGTGATCTCCTGAACATTGATCACCTTGCCGTCGACAATACCCAGCTTGAAGGTGAACTCCGAATTATCCTTCACCCACGTGGAGAGGGCCTTTGCCAAAGCCACGGGATCGCCCGAGGTGTAGGCCACAGAGTTGACGCCCTTCAGCCCCTTCAATGCATCTTCGATCTTTGTGCCTTCAGCCGAACGCGCAGCAAGCTTATTCTTCACCACGTGATAGCTTCCACCAGCGTTCCGAACCGTCTTGCGCAGACTGAAGTCCTTCTCCGCCGTCAGCCCGGTAAATGTACCGATAATGGCCGAGGTCGAGGTCTCCAGCTCGCTCGCGAGCTTCTTTACCTTATCCGACTTCTGTGATCTGGACAGTGCCATAAAAATCCTAGCCTTCACTGCTAGCCCTGATTAGCTAGCTGAAATTGTGCGTCGCCTAGTGCGACAAAATCCCTATACGCCGAACCGGCTGTTTACGCCTTGCCGGCAGCCTCGGCCGCTGCGTAATCCAGCTGAATCCCAGGGCCCATCGTCGAGCTGATCGTCACGCCCTTGATGTACTTACCCTTGGCTGCGGAAGGCTTTGCCTTCACGACACTGGTGATCACGGTCATCGCGTTGTCGATCAGCTTTTGCTGATCAAACGAGAGCTTACCCACGGGAACGTGAACCAGGGCGGTCTTATCGGTCCGAAACTCGACCTTACCAGCCTTGATCTCCTTCACCGCATCCGCAACATTAGTGGTAACCGTGCCGGTCTTGGGGTTCGGCATAAGACCCTTGGGTCCAAGAACCTTACCCAGACGTCCAACCGACTTCATCATGTCAGGAGTCGCGATCAGCGCATCGAACGCGGTCCAGTTCTCTTTCTGGATCTTCTCGACCAGCTCTTCGCCGCCGAAAAACTCAGCTCCCGCCGCCTCAGCGTCGCGAACCTTATCGCCCGACGCAATGACAGCCACGATCTTGGTCTTGCCCAAGCCGTGCGGCAAAACAACCGTGCCGCGAACCATCTGGTCGGCGTGCCGCGGATCGACACCGAGACGCATCGTCAGATCGACGGTCTCATCAAACTTTGCGTACTTTGCTTTCTGAAGCAGCGGAACTGCGTCCGCCAGAACGTAAGGACGGGGCTCAACGAGCGCGCGCGCCTTCGTCAAATTCTTGGAGATCTTCCTGGCCATCTTTCCTCATCTCCCACCCCTCTCGAATCTGTTCCTTCGGGGCGTGGTTATCGACTGGTCTCAACGGCTAGTTGAGACGCTCTCATAAGTATGCCGTAAGTTCGTGCCTCATGCAACTTTATTTATCTTTTTTGCCTCAATTTTTGCCTCAATTTGTTCAGCTTATCCCGGATTCTGGCCATTACGAGCTTTATCCTCGCCCCATTCGCGATTCCGAAAAAGAGACTTCCACCTGTTCAAAACTCGTAGCTTGACGACCGATCTATATCGGCCTATTCTCATCTCAAGAAAGGCGAACAAATGGCGAAAATGATCACTGCTCCCGCCTCGCTCTTCCCTATCCTCAACCAGCCGTCTGGATCGCCTCCGGTAGGCATTGCCCGCATGGCCGTTGAGTCCACCCACACGGACGACGGCCATCTTATTGAGTTCCGTACTCTCAAAGTCCGCAGCGTCCTGAATCGCTCCATCTCCAAGCGTATGAGCTGGATCGCCTGGGCGATCAATCCCTATCGTGGATGCGAGTTCGCCTGTCGTTACTGTTACGCCCGCTATACCCATGAGTTCATGGCTCCCGCCCCGGGTCAGCCTCAAGTGGCTGGACAGCCGGACTTCCACGATCCGCTCACCTTCGAGCGGCTCATCTTCCTCAAGCAAAACGCCGCGTGGCTGCTCGAGCAGGAACTTCGCCGCCACCATCCCTCCGACCAGATTGCCATCGGTACCGCCACCGATCCCTGGCAGCCGATCGAGCGCCGCGCTCGCATCACCCGCAGCCTGCTGGAAGTCTTCTCCCGGCACTCCGGCTATAACATCGGAATCGTCACCAAGTCTCGCCTGATTCTTCGCGATATCGACCTGCTTCAGGAGATCCATCGTCGCAACCGCCTTGTGGTCCATATCACGATCACCACGCCCGACGCCGGTCTCGCCCGCCTGCTCGAGCCACGTGCCCCCCGCCCCGATCTTCGCTTCGAAACCGTTCGCCGGCTCCGCCAGGCCGGCATCACAACGGGAATCCTCTGTTCGCCCCTTCTGCCGGGTATCACAGATACCGAGGAAGCGATCGACCGCATGGCTTCACTCGCCTCGCAGGCAAATGCCAGTTTTTTCGCCGCCAACCCGCTCTTTCTAAAGCCGTGCTCCCGTCCTACCTACCTGAGTTTCGTTCGGGAGCACTTCCCTCATCTCGTTGCCGACTACCACCGCCGCTTCGACCATGCCGACTTCGCTTCGAAGCTCTACGCCCAACACCTCAGCAGCCTCGTAGCCAAGGCACGGGAGCGCCACGGTCTCAATCGTCGCGGGCGCGACGAGCCGGAGGACATCGGTAACGCGCTTGAGGCTCCGCTTTTAGCACCGCACAGATCTACCTCAACCGATCCGCGCCCTCGTAATCCCGAACCTCAGGCTGCCGCCCTGCGAAAGCCAGCCACACCGGCCAGAATGCATACGCAGCAAAGCCTCTTCGCCTGAGGCTCCAGCTCAATTCAAATCCATAGGAGTAAACGATGCGAACATGGTGGACGATTCAGCCAATCCGGTCAGGGGCACGATCTCGCAGGCGGCGGCGTATTGCTCCCAGAGCTTCAGTACGGCCGGATTGGAATGCGCTCGCTCCACGCCGCCCTGAGCCCACTCGAAGACCTCCACAACCGTGCCGTCCGCTGCCTTTGCTACAACGGCAGCTCGATCCGTGGCCAATCCTTCGCTGCGTAGTAGAGGAACATGCTCACGAGTAAGCTTCTCGAGCTCCGCTTCCTTCCCCACCTTCGGCCTATAGGCCACAACAACAATTGTCTTATCCGAACCACTTTGCATAAACGCCTCCAATTCAACCGTCGTCCATACTTCAGGCCCAGCGAACCATCATTCCACGCTCATCGCCTTCACCATGCTCCATCGCAATCTCCGCATCCATGCGTGAAACGACGTTCTCGAAGCGTTCTCCCCATTCCACAAGCACCAGAGCATCGGGTTCGGCGATCATTTCTTCAAGGCCAAGAGTCGCCAGCTCACGTTCCGTCTCCAGACGGTAAAGATCGAGGTGGTAGAGCTTCACCTTCGGCCCGACATACTCATGGACCAGGGTGAACGTAGGGCTGGTCACATCCTCCTCGGTCGCGGCCCCCAGTGCGGTGGCGATTCCCTTCACCAGCGTCGTTTTTCCCGCACCAACCTCGCCGCGCAGGACTACGAGTTTTGGTGCAGGCAAGAGGATTTCGGCGATCCTCTCTCCCAGTGCTAGTGTCCCGGCAACGCTTCGGGTGCGAAATCTCTTCTCTCGGGAAAAATTCTTCAACGGCTCTCCTTGCATTTAACGCGTTCAGGACAAGACAACGGTTACTGTTCACCGCAGCCCGCATATCCAGGTAAATCCATCTTCATCTCGTATTCGGTAGCGAAAGGCATCCGAAAGATGCGCTACCGTGTCGGTGGCAAGCACGGTATGCTCATCCATTACGCGGGCTGCAAAATCTGCCCCCAGGCCATGCAGGTAGACTGCCGTCTCGACTGCGCGAGCTACATCGTTTGGGTACTGCGACAGCATCGCCGCTACAATTCCCGTCAGGATATCGCCGCTGCCTCCCTTGGCCATGGCCGGATTTCCAGTCGTATTCACGGCGACGCGACCATCCGGATGCGCTATCAGCGTCCGCCACCCTTTCAGTACAAGCGTCAGTTTGTGCTCCGTCGCAAACTTTCTTGCCAATCCGATGCGATCGGCCTCGACCTCTTTTACAGTCAGTCCCAACAACCGTGCCATCTCGCCCGGGTGCGGAGTCAACACCAACACCCGCCCTGTGCCATCCAACAGGTCGGCTCTTCCATCGAAGGCATTCAATCCATCCGCATCGACCACCATCGACACCGTAACTTTTGCGACCAGCTCCCGAGCCACCGTCTTCGCATTGCCACGCTGTGATAATCCTGGTCCGAGCGCCACGACCGTCATCCGATTCAAGAGTTCTTCCAGCTTTGGCCCTTCCACATTCTTCTGTGCAATTGAGCCTTCCGCATCCTCCGCGAGTGGTTTGACCATCAGCTCCGGCGTCACACACGCCACTACATCGGCTACATTCTTTGGAACTCCCGCAGTCACCAGGCCAGCCCCCGTCCGCAGAGCGGCAAGTGACGACATCGCTGGAGCTCCAGCCGTTCCATAGCTTCCGCCGACCACCAGCACGTGCCCGAACTTCCCTTTATTGGAGTTGGGGTCGCGCGGCTTCTCCGCCAGCGCTTTGGAGCTTCCAGTCCAGCTCAATCCATCGCCCTTGGGGATGGCATCTTCGGGTGAGCCGATCCCTGCGACCACCACCGGACCGGGAGTCATATATCCGAAGACGTGCGCCAGCTTCGGAGCAGTAAACGTCACCACGGCATCCGCACGAAACGCTCCTGGCGCGGTCTGCTCCACGGAGTCAGCATTCCATCCACTCGGCACGTCTACCGCGATTACTGGAAAGGAGAGTCCCTCGACCAGACCTCGCGCCGTCTCTGCAAGTCCACGCAGAGGAGGATGAAATCCGGTTCCTACCACCGCGTCCAACAGCAGGTCGGCGGGGCTTCCGACCGGCTCTTCGGTCACTCCAGTTTCCCAAAGGACACGCTGCAAAGTTTCCTCGTCCTGCACCTCGTGCACAACAACCTTACCCGTATCGAGCAGGCGTGCCAGCGCCGACGCCGCTTCTCCTTTGACGTCGCCCGATTTGCCCAGTAAAACCACACTCACGGACAGGCCGGAGATCGCCAGGAACCGTGCTGCAACCATGCCGTCGCCGCCATTGTTGCCCTTACCGCACAATACGACGATCCGCTCTGCTTTCGGATACCGCCGCCGTGCAAATTTCGCGACCGCTTCCCCCGCCGCTTCCATCAATTCGCCGAGAGGTGTACCAAACTCCTCCACGGTCCGTCGATCCGTTTCGCCCATCTCTGCCGCAGTAAGAACTCTCATTCCATCCTTCTATCCCACTGGGCGGGGTCGAGGCAAAAACCGGTCAAATGAAGACTTTCCCAAAACCGTGCGGAAGCTAAAACAAAAGCCTCGCTCGCGCGAGGCTTTCAACTTGATCCGGCAGACGATGCTTAGCAGACGATGCTTAATCGGTGCCTCCCACAGCTCCCGAGGCTTCCTGCGACTTGGGATGAAAGTAGCTCTTATCCCAGAGTGCCTGGTAAAACTGCCCGGTCAACTCTGCGGCCTTCGGTCCGAAGGTCGGTCTTCCGCCTTCCAGGAAGAAGACTGTCACGATGCGACCGTTGGGAGTGTCCGCATAGGAACCGAACCAGCCAAATCGGGTCCCATTATTGGAGCAGGTTCCGGTCTTGCCCATTACCGGGAACTGGCTAAAGTTGGTCCGCAACGACCGTGCCGTGCCATACATCACCGCACCCTGCATACCGTCGATGATCTCCGGGATCAGCGGGGCGATATTCAATTGTCGCTTCACTCGCGGTTCGAAGGTCGCAATGTCGATCGCGCTCTCCGGATGCTGCAGATAATAAAGGGTTCCACCATTCGCAATCGCCGAAACCAATGCCCCCAATTGCAGGGGAGTCATCGAAACGCTCTCGCCGAACGAACACATTCTGCCTACGCCACCCAAAGACGCAGGGAGCACTTCGTCCGGATATGTTCCAAGTTGCTCACCCTGAATGTGATAGCCGGCCAGTTCGCCCAGGCCAAACTCATTGGCATAATGCTTCACCCGTTCAAATCCCAACGAGCGTCCCAATGTTTCAAAGTATGCATTGTTCGAGTGCGCCAACGCTTCAGTCAGCGTCAAGTGATACTTTCCACCCAGATTTACCGGCGTATCCTTCTTTACGATCCCTTCTTCGAGAGCCGCCAGCGCAACAGTCAACTTGATCGTCGAGCAGGGTTCAGCTCCACGGGAGAGTGCCAGCTTCTGGTTAACCATCGCCAGAATGCGCCCGCTCGAAGGGTCGATTGCCAGCGCCGTGCCGTTCATGTTTCCCAAGGCCTCAATCGCCGCCGCCCGGACGATCGGATCTTCCCCATCCGTGACATCCCCCAGCGTCAGATTGTCGGCAAAGGAGCTGGCGGAGAAGTGCTCATAGTGCCGTGTCCGTCGAACCGCCAACCTTGTCCGGGCTCCGCGTCTACGCGTCGATGAAGTTGCTTTCACCGAAACTGTCTTTTTCTTGCTGCTTACCTTTGAGGTCTTCGCCGTCTTTCCCTTCGCCGAGACATGCACTGTCCCAGAAGAGTGATGTTTTACGCTCCCCGACGACGTTACCCCCCAAACTTCAATCCCCGAACCCAAAACCAGGCCCAGAAGGATACCGCCAACGACTCTGACCCATTTAGACACCCGGGCGCTCCTTCTAACGTCAAAACCTAAATTGCAATTGAGTTGCCATTCGTCAATGACAAACCCTTAGAACATCCTAAAGAATGTTCCGTCCAACAAAAATGCTACTTCCATGGTACTGATTCGTACCGGTTACGTCGCGAAAGTTTAGTTCCCACGTCTTAAAAAGGCCGGTATATCCAAATCATCCGGTTCCACGGAGTCGGCCTGTACCGACGCTGTGTCTCCAAAGGGAGCCCGCACGCTGGTATCGGAGGCCGGGACATTTAATGGGACGTTCTCAGATGCCGGGAAGTAAGCGCTGTCACGAACCCCGGCCTCCAATCGAACCGGGGCGTCCGAGTGATGCGATACCGTGGCCCTCGATTGGGAGCTCCGGAAGAAATCATCATCAAATACTGATGCGGGTACTGGAACCAGCTCATGGCGCGGCGCCGTCGGGGATGCTGCCTCAGGTAAAACGACCTTAGGCTCGGCCGTCGGCCCACGGCGTTCTTCGGCCACCGGACCGGGCTGGGCCAGATCTTCACTCAAAAATTTAGGTGTCGGCGGCGCGGCCCGCGGTACCGAAATACGAGGCTCGATTGGAACGTCATATCGGAGCGTGGGTAACGTCGCCTCAGCCAGCATTCGCTCGCGCCGGGCCGGCATCTCCTGCTGCCGGAAGCCCGTGGCGATTACGGTAATCTTTACATCTTCCCCCATCGCCTCATCCTGCACCGCGCCGAAGATAATGTTCGCGTCCTCATGCGCTGCGTTCTGGATAATCGTCGAAGCCTCATTGACCTCGCTGAGCTTGAGATTGTTAGAGCCCGTAATGTTGATGAGAATTCCCCGCGCCCCATCGATCGCGCCAGATTCAAGCAGAGGCGAAGCCATCGCCGCCATCGCCGCCTCGACCGCACGGTTTTGTCCAGAGCGCATCGCTGTTCCCATGACGGCATAGCCCATGCCAGCCATCGTGGTCTTCACGTCTGCGAAGTCGCGATTGATAACCCCCGGGATCGTAATGATGTCCGATATTCCCTGCACACCCTGTCGCAGTACATCGTCTGCAATGCGAAAGCTCTCGAAGAATCCGGCATCTTTTGCTACGGCCAGCAGCTTCTCGTTTGGGATCACGATTACCGTATCCACCGATTCGAGCAGCTCCTGCATACCGCGCTCGGCCTGCATCATGCGCCGCTTACCTTCGAATCCGAAGGGCCGCGTAACCACGGCAACTGTCAGTGCCCCCATCTCGCTGGCCAGCGAGGCGATCACAGGCGCCGCGCCCGTGCCGGTACCCCCGCCCAGCCCGGCGGTAACGAAGACCATGTCAGCACCTTCCAGCGCCTCGATAATCTTGTCGGAGTCCTCGAGTGCTGCCCGTCTGCCAACGTCCGGATTTGCCCCGGCTCCAAGGCCGCTCGTCAGCTTCACGCCAAGCTGCAGCTTTACTGGAGCATTTGAGACCGTCAAAGCCTGCACATCCGTGTTCGCCGCGATGAACTCAACTCCCTCAACCTTGGCAGCGATCATGCGGTTTACGGCATTATTTCCGCCGCCACCGACGCCGATGACTTTAATCTTTGCCCCGCGCGGGACCTCATCGTGATAGTGGATACGGATATCATCTTCAGGCAGATTCGGCATCGGTGCAGGGCTCCTTCACTCACCCAATTCTCACATCAACCCCGCTCACAAAACATCCACGTTTTCCACTCCCCGTACCATCGCTGGTTCAGCCACGATTCGAAAGTGATCGCCAATCTATTCCCATAGCCATCTAGCTCCCCGTTCCATAGCCAATGCGGACGGATTTTGCCGCGAATGCGGGTTGCGATTCGGAGTAAAACAACGGCATGCTAGCTACCCGATGAACCCGTCCGAAAACCGCGAGTTTTAAATTTACCGTGATGAGACAGTCAGTATGTGAGCTGTCGCCTTCCAACCTATCGCCTACAAAGCTCCCAAGAGCCACAGTGGTTCTACCGGTTTGATCTTTACTGCCTGGCAAGGAAGATGGTCCTGGAAAGATTCCAGAGAAGGTCGACCGCATCAAAAGGCTTTGCCGGAATGGTTCCGAACGCTGCCGGTTTGTAATACAGACCCAAGTCAACTTACAACTACTTTTCGCCTGCTGAACACGTCGCGAAGATGAAAGGACGAACATGAATCTATTTCACAAATTCTTTATCTCGCCAGTTGGCAAACTGAAGCTCGTGGCAAGTGACAAAGGCCTGGTCGCTATTTTGTGGGAGAACGACAACCCTCGCCGAGTGCCACTGACATCTTCCATGGAAGACGACCAGCAGAAAATACTTGTCGAGGTTGAGCGCCAACTGAATCAATACTTCGCAGGCGAACGCCGGTCATTCTCTCTGCCGCTCGATATGAAAGGAACCCCTTTTCAAAAGGATGTCTGGGAGGCGTTGCTATCGATTCCCTTTGGGGAAACGCGCAGCTATGGGCAGTTGGCAAAGCAGATTGGAAGATCCAGTGCGAGCCGTGCTGTCGGCGCAGCCAATGGTCGCAATCCTATTTCGATCATTGTTCCTTGCCATCGAGTGATCGGGTCTTCAGGTAAACTCACCGGCTTTGCAGGCGGACTGGAAACGAAGGCTACCCTCCTTAATATGGAAAAAAAAGGTACTCCTCTCTTTGGATAACTCAAGGTGGCCCCTGTTTAGAAAGTCCAAGATCAGTTCCCGGGGGCAACAGGACAATGAGTTCGTATGGCAAAAACCCAGGCGATGTCAGAAGGAAGTTCAGTGGGAGCTACTGCCGGTAGGGTCAAGTGAACGCCATCTGGGCGCTGATGAAAGGGGATTTCGTCATGAGCACCCAGGAGTTTGATCGAACAGATTGAAGAGGAAAGGTAAGGATTTCCTCGATAAAGCGTGCGTAGAATAAGACTCCCATCTGATGGCCAGCCCAAGACTGTGGCATAGAGAACTTCGCCGGTCCTGGAAGTGGTGTAGCGAATATCGTGTGGAGTGTAAACCTGGATGTCTTTGTTCTTTTGAGTGGAATCCTTCGGAGCCTTTGTGGGACCTTCGCCGAAGACTGCAAAGGGACGTGAGCCGTAGATGGCGTCACCATTCATGCGTAGCCAATCGCCTATCTGGAGAAGGACACTACGCGCTTCGTCGGGAATAGTCCCGTCAGATTTAGGCCCCACATTGAGCAGAAGGTTGCCATTTTTGGAGACAGTGTCGACTAGTTGTGCGATGAGAGACTTGGCGGTGCGGTATTGGTCATGCTCTGCATAACCCCATGAATGGATGGATATCGACGTGTCTGTCTGCCATGGCAGAAGACGAAGCGTATCGAGCTTGCCGCGCTCGATGTCGAGAGTGGCAACATTCGCCGGCATGGACTCCTCTTTGTACGTGAGAACAGGTTGCTGGTGGTGCTGTGCAGAGCAGTTGTAATAGTAGGCTGCGAACTGCTGAAGTGCGGGTTTCATGGCAGGCTGGCCGATCCACCAATCGAAGTACATGAAATCTGGATGATACTTGTCGACGATCTCAGTTGAGAGCGCGAGCCAATTGTCGATAAAGGCCTGATTGGGTGCCAGCCACGCTTCCAGATGGCTGGGGTCCGGCTCTTTGATATCGACGGTCACACCATCGGGCCCAGGAAGATTCATGGGAGCGGCAGGGCCGTAGAGCAGAGCTGTCTCAGGGGTTTCTTCACGGACGTCGGAGGGAAAAGAACGTCCACGACCATACCACCACCAATGCTCAGCGGTATGGGATGAGACGCCAAAGCGAAGACCGTGAGCGCGAGTGGCTTTAGCAAGCTCACCGACGATATCGCGATGCGGTCCCATGCGAGCTGCGTTCCATGGAGTGATGTCGGAGTCATACATAGCAAATCCATCGCAATGCTCTCCAACGGGAACGACATAGCGGGCGCCGGCCCTTACGAAGAGATCGATCCAAATATTGGGATCGAAGTGTTCCGCTTTGAACATGGGAATAAAGTCTTTGTACCCGAACTTTGTCTGCGCACCGTACGTGGCGATGTGGTGATCGTAAGCCGGATTGCCGGGCACATACATGTTGCGTGAGTACCATTCGTTTCCGAATGCCGGAACGGAGTAGACGCCCCAGTGAAGAAAAATCCCGAACTTCGCATCCCGGAACCAGTCAGGCGTGCTGTATGCAGCGAGGGAATTCCAATTCGCATGAAATGCAACATGCTTGTTAGAAGAGGTTGTATTGGCGCGGACTTTCGCAATCTGGCGGCCCGTATTGTCAAGCGGATCGAACGAAAGGGTCTGCGCAAAGCATGTGGCAGTAGAGGCAAAAAGAAGAGCACCTAAGAAAAGATATTTCACGGCGACACGATACCAGAGGTCGAGGTGGTGTTGTAGGTGGAAGTTGAACGGCAACCCCGCTAGCCGTTCATGTAAAGAATGGAATCAACCTTGCTCCGAGGTGAGGGATTAGACCACTTTCGTCACTAACTGTGGCATGAATGCAGCATTTTTTAACCGATTCATACAACTCATATATTGCGACTTAACTCCATGATAATCATCTACGCGAAGACGAAGATACCAAAGAACATAAAATCTAATTAGAATTTCACCGTCTGTTGATTGAAGTAAATCGGCTGCATCGTAAAACATCTAATAAAGATACGAAAACATTGTTTTGGCCTACTCCTTGGTATGCGTTAGCCTTTTTCAACTGTTGAGCATTGCGTAAGAGGTAGCCGCATTGTTTGTAAAGGGCCCGCCAAAAAACCTCCATATTCAATCCGACGCGTTAAGCAGAATTATGGCCGTACGAGACGGTGAAACAAAGCCTCTCTACGACTCTGACTTACAAGGATTACACTCCCCTTCTCCATCACTGTTGATAGAGAAGCATGAGGTGCGTCCTACGGATTGGCAGGCGGTCACTATTCCCGATCAGGTGCTTAGCCTATATCTACGGCGTTGTTCGGTGGAATATAAGAGTTGTTCTGGAGATTGTCACAGCTTGACCCGAACAAAGGGCAGCGTAGTGATCGAGAAGCGAGCTTGTGAACAACAGTTCCGCTGGAGTTCACATGCATCCACGCTCACGGTTCGATTGTCGGATGCGGCACTCGAGCAAGCAGCGGAAGTTGCTCCACTTGCAGATAACGGTGTACCGACTGAGCGCGCAAACCGGGATATGCACCTTTCATCTTTACTATTCGCACTTGAGCGTGAGCGAGTGCATGGATATCCTGCGGGGCGATTGTTTCTGGATGGAATCGAACAGGCGCTTGCGGCAATTTTGGTTCGGTATGACGGCATTGCACGACGTGCCCCCCAAGTGTACAAAGGCGGACTGGCTCCTTACCGGATGAAGCGTGTAACGGAGTTTATCCATGCACATCTAGAGGATGAAATCACATTGGAGGAATTAGCGCAAGATGTAGGATTGAGCGCCTCGCACTTTTGCAGTCTCTTCCGTAAAACATCGGGGACAACCCCTCATCAATTCGTCCTTCATTGCCGAATTCAACATGCAAAAACCCTGCTAGGAAAGTCGAGCAACTCCATTCTCGACGTTGCACTCGCTTCCGGCTTTCGAACCCATCAGCATTTCTCCAGAATCTTTCGCCGTCAGGTGGGAATATCGCCAAGAGCATACCGCTTGCAACTTTAGCGACCACTTATTCTAGAGGCACGACCTGGTTCCCTTCCACTGAGTTGTTGCAACTCGATCGGTGCGTCATCATTTAGATCGCCTTTGCCGTTCAAGGCGCAACTCAAATGCAGCTGCACGCGCCAGAGTGAACTGATCTCCATCACGCAGTTTGACAGCTATGCCAGGCTGGAGCCGCCGGCTATGAAGAAAAGTTCCATTCGAGCTGTCGAGATCAATAAGGTAGCAGTTGTTATCACGTTTATGTATTTCGCAGTGAAAGCGCGACACTTGTCGATCCGGATCGCGTACAAGTACCTCGTTTTTCTTACCGCCATCCATGGCAACTCCACCGATGTGAGTAACCTCCTGGTTTAGAAGATGGCGTTTGCCTTTATCGACGCCGTCAAGTGCAACCAGATATGCGGTCGCTGTCCTTCCTCGCCGCCTCAGGAAAAAGATCGCCAGCGCGATGAAGGCCAAAAGACCTCCCCCACCGAGTCCCACGCGCATCAAAAGGCGGTTCCTGAGCCTGGAGAGTATCAATGCCTGCAAACGATCTACTTCAGGTCCGTTGGCTCCAAGACGTCGCGCATCATTCAAACGATCCCGTGCTTCGTTTGGATTACCCCGCAACAGCGCATCCTCGGTCTGAACCATAAGTGCAGAGCGGCGAGCGCTGTTAGCTTCCTGCTTTGCGGTATTGGCCTCCTGCTCCTGTCTGCCATGCTCGCGTTGCGTGTTAGCGGCGTCGATCTGCGCCTGCGCTTTGTCCAGACGCTGCTGGGCAGGCATGTCACCTGGCTCGAGGAACAGGATCTGCTTGTTAATGCGTATAGCTTCTTCTGGAGAGGAAGCATTGAGAGCATCTACAGTGAGCTTGCGGACCTGCCCCTGTTGCGCCTTCTCCTCTGGAGACGGTCCGGGCATCATCATTGGCATGGCTACCGGCGCGGCACTGGCAGGCGCCGCTGTTGCAGGAGCAGCAGGTATAACAGGAGCTGGCGGAGGAGGTGCTTCCGGCCCTTTCGCCAGAGATGCTACTTGGATCTCTCGCAGGTCAAGCGTCGCCTTTTCGTTCTCAATACGAAATCCCAGCGGCCCGGACGCTGAATGGTAGAGACCCTCCGGACGAGAATCGTAATAGTCGGTCACGAGTATGCCGTTAATCCATACCGATAAGCGGTGGGCACGTGCAATTACCGTGCATGCAAAGAACTGCCCGGGATGCACTGAAACAGCTCGAGCCTTTTCAACCTGGATCAGGCCACCCGTGCTGAAAGACCTTCCATCCCGATCCGTGGCGCTATCCGTGCTGACTACATAGCCAGAGCTAAACTGATTCGGAGTTCCGCGGAAAAACATTTCTGTTCCAGAGTGTCCGTCCTTTTCGGAGCCCGAGGATTTTGCTATGAATTGCAGTACGAAATCGTCATAGGCGTTGGTCGATTCAAGCTGACCTACGCCTCCTTCTCCATGAATAGCTCCATCACCCGACCACCGTACACTTTGTGGAGGTTTGGGCTTGCCTGATAGACCGGGAATCGGCAGCTTCAACTTCGATTTGTTCTGTGGAGCGGGTGCAGCCACAGCTCGCCAACCATCCAGGTTGGAGCCGTTATAAAGTCGGTCGAGTCCAAGTGGCTTCAACAGGACGGAACGAACCTCGACCCTTGAGCCCTCAGGCGCCGCAAATTCAAGATAGCCCACCCGGTTTTTAGGGTTCTTCCCATCAACTGTAACTTTCCCATTGAAGTTCACAAGCAGGTGCTCACCCTCTGCTCTCACCTCATACGTGTTCCAGCTTCCAATAGCGGAACTTGCAGCACCTGTTTCGCCTATTCCCGCGATGGTGCCATTGCTAAGTGACAAGATATACCCTGGCTGCGCTGGCTTACTTTGCGGGTCCGCACGCAGCAGCAAGCTTGCGGGCCCACCGGTCATGCGTGCCTCAAACTTGAGCTCGAAGTCGGAGAATGAGGCTGTTGTACGCAACGAGGTTTGCTGCTTAGAGTCTGAAGCAAGCGTATTTCCATTTACCTGCCAGTTTCCCCCCCTAGAGGTCCATCCGAAGCGTGACGTACCATCAAAAAGACGGATCCAACCTTGCGCTTCTTCCCCACCAAGAGATGGGAGGACGGGTGCCGATGCGACTGCGCTCGTCGTCGCAAAGAAGAGCAGTGCGACAGCTATAGCTACGAGTGCGCACCAGTTATGCGGTGGTCGTGGCATCTTGAGGAACGTCAAAACTAATTCCTGTCTCTTCCGAATAAAGGATGTGCAGCTGCTGCCCTCGCTCGATATCGCCTGCAATCAACGCAGTAGCAAGTGGCGAGAGAATTACCTGCTGCATTGTTCTGCCTACCGGCCTTGCGCCATACTCCGGATCATAGGACAGCACCGCCAAGTGTTTAAGCGCAGTCTCCTGGACATGCATTTCGATCTCACGCTCTTCTGCCAATTTCCTGCGTAAACGCTCGAATGAGTATCCTACGATGCGTTCAAGCTCGAGGGAGGTTAGGGCATCAAAAGGCACAATTTGAGAGATGCGGTTATACAATTCGGGCCGCAGTGTTGCTCGTACTACTTCCAGAATGATCGCGCGGCGTTCTTCCACGTCTTCGCTCTCTCCCATCGCTTCGCGAGCGCCCAGGTTTGATGTGAACAGAACGATCGAATTGGAAAAGTCGCAAAAACGTCCCTTTGCATCCGTGAGTCTGCCTTCGTCGAGCACGCTCAGCAACAGATCCAAGACCTCAGGATGCGCCTTCTCGATCTCATCGAAGAGCACGATGGAGTAGGGACTCCGGCGTACTCGCTCTGTGAGATAACCACCTTCGTCAGAGCCAATCAGTCCAGGGCGTGCGCCAATCAAGCCACTGACAGACCCCTTCTCCTTGTATTCCCCCATGTCCACACGAATCAGCGCCGTCTCATCATCAAAGAGCGCATCGGCCAAGGCCTTGGCCAGCTCCGTTTTTCCCGTACCCGTAGGCCCAACGAAAAGAAAAGAATTCGGCTTGCGATGCGTTTCGAGATCCGCGCGCATTCGCCTGACGGCTTCCGCCACCGCAAGCACAGCCTCGGGCTGACCGAAAACTCTCTCTGAGAGTCGCTCTTCGAGCTTCACCAGTCTCTCGCGTTCACTCTCAAGCATTCGATGGATCGGAATACCAACACGGTCCGCAATGACTTCCGCCACGTGCTCGGATCGCACTTCGTCTGGCACAGGGTTACTTTGACTTGCCGCCTCTTCAAGCTGCCGCTCCAAGTCACCGCGTTGTGCTTCAAGATACTGCAGAGAGCCGTAGCGAATCTCGGCAGCATGTGTGACATCGCCAGTCGACAGTGCCTCGGTAAGCATAGCCGTCTGTTGCTCTATTGCCTGCATCGTGCGCTGCAGCTGTTCGGAGACATCCTTTTGGGCCAGCCACTCTACTGTCAACTGATCGATACGACCGGTGACTTCAGCGATTTCGTCAGGAAGCGCGGAGAATTGTTTCTCTTCTTGAGACATGCTTTCAAACTGCAACCGCTTGTCTGCCAGCGAGCGCTCGAGCCGGTCGATCTCTCGCGGCTTCGACTCCTTCTGCATGCGGATGCGCGCGGAGGCTTCGTCAAGGATATCGATTGCTTTGTCAGGTAAAAAACGAGAAGGCAGATAACGCCGCGATAACTTGATGGAGGCACGTAAAGCTTCGTCAGAAAGCCGGATACCGTGGTAAGACTCATATCGAGGCCGGATTCCGCGAAGAATAACCAGCATCGCTTCGTCCGTTGGTTCTTTGACGACAACGATATCAAAGCGACGTGCAAGCGCACCGTCCTTTTCAATTTTTTCACGATACTCGTCGAAGGTCGTAGCGCCAACGCAGCGCAACTCACCGCGTGCGAGCGCAGGTTTTAAAATGTTCGCGGCATCCATGCCACCTTCATTGCCACCTGCTCCAACGAGCGTATGCAATTCGTCGAGAAAGAGTATGATTTCGCGCTTGCGCGCACAGCACTCCTCAACGATGCCCTTTAGCCGCTCCTCAAACTCCCCACGATACTTCGCGCCGGCCACTATTGCAGTGAGATCAAGGGCAAGCACCTTGCAGTTCTTCAAGGATTCCGGGACGTCCCCAACGGCAATGCGCAACGCCAGCCCTTCGGCGATGGAGGTCTTGCCCGTTCCAGGATCCCCGATGCAGACTGGGTTGCTTTTGGTCTTGCGCAGCAATATCTGCATTACACGGTGAATCTCTTCGTCACGTCCAACGACGGGCATGAGTTCGCCGCTGCGAGCGAGCGCTGTAAGATCGCGAGCAAATCGTGTGAGCAACTTGCCAGGGGCATTTGTCCGGGCTGCGTGCGCAGCCAATCCATTCGTATCGCCCAGGACTTCATGTGTAGAGTCGCTCTGATTTTGTGCCGCAACGAGGGTCTCGTGTGTAATGCCAGCCGCACGCAGTTCCTTAGCAAGGTTCTCGTCGTGTTTCGCAACCGCCTGCACAAAGTCCACCGGCTCGGCGATCTCGGCTCCGCGTGCCTCCATCTCCTGAAAGGACCGCTCGATCAGCTCACGCAACCCACGTGAGGCCACCGGGCGGCGACCTTGCTCCAGTGTGCCTTGAGGAAATTTGTTCAGCCGCGCGGTAAGTGTCGCAAGCACAAGCGCAGACGAGACGCCAGCACGCACAAGATGCGCCGCAGTCACCGTTTCCCCGTCGAATAGCACATAAAGCAAATGTTCTGACGCAATGCTGGCATGCCTGCGCTCTTCCGCGAAGAGACGAGATCTATCCAGAGCACTTTCAAAATCTGTAGATAACTTATCCAATGGAATGGACATGCAGTTTCTTCTCCGCGCGATTTTTATTCAAGGCGTCGTCTACGTGGCGGAGCAGGGTTATCTATCGCTCCAGGCTCTACTGCAAGGCTCTCCTCGCGAGGACCCAATGCGTTCCGCGGCCCGCCTGGCCGCGCTTGCAACGGAGGGCGGAAAGGGCCCTGCGAGGCATTCCCGCGACCGACAACAGCTGGCTCCGCATCTCGCACTTTAGGCAGTTCGTTCGGATGGGGCGATGATGGCTCCATCGGCTGATTCGAAAAGCTCACGCTCTCTACATCGCGAGCATAGAAGCGATGGCGTACAAACAGCAGTGCGGTCCGTACATTGAAGTGTGCGGGCACAGCTACGCGCAAGTCAGTCACTGTCGCAATATCAGGCGCATCAAAGTCAAACTCGACATTCTTCTGAGCAGCCAAACGCACCTGTGCGACACCGTGGATTGGAGCACGTCGCGATCCACTTCCTTCATTAATTCGGATCTCCACAGGCACCCGAGTATCCACGGCATATTCATGCTCCGCCTCAGCGGTAACAATGATTCTGTACTTCTCACGGCCCTCGAGCCGGATACCCGTAAAATAAAATGCCATCTCGTCGCCAAAACCCTGCAGCCGCGCAGGTTTCGCTGCCAGCTTGTAAAGAGCGCTCCCACCGCGATCAAAGACGAAGGTCATCGCGTCGAGCGTGGGACTCACGCGGAAGTCTATGTACTTGCCCTCGAGGGCGCGTTCGAGTGTCTGCAAGCTACGTAGAGAATTCTGTACAGATCGCACCTCTACGCCCAGATCGTCCTCAACCCGCCAGCGCCGAGAACTCCTCAGCAACTGTTTCTGCTGTTCTACTAATGGCACGAACTCTGTTTCACCGGCATTCTTCAAGGCATCGAAATACTGCTGCACTGGTGGACTGAGGTCGAGCCCCACAGCTGCACCTTGCAGAAATGCGCGAAGATTGCCGAAAAACTGGGCGGGCGACTGTACGGGATTGAGACAGCCATAGAGGCAAGCTTCAATGGCTGGGATCATTCGTTTGACGAACTCGAGTGAATCTTTGTCAATGCCGACATCGATTCCCCGTTCGCGAGTCAACTCGATATATTCCTGCATGGCGCGATGCAGTTCAATAAAACGGCTAGACAGAGAGGTAAGCTGTTCGACGATGCGGCGCCAGGCAGCGCTGAGTTCGCTGAAGCCAGCCAAATTGGTACAGGGTGGGATAAAACTTGCATCTTTTTCGTAAGCAAGGCTGCTTTCGGAACGCCTCAAACGACTCACCACGATCGCATGCTGTACGTCCTCCCCATGAGGCTGAAGCGTCATTCGATATGCGCGAACACGCTCGGTCTGCATCTGGGGGTTATGCTCGTCGAGAGCACCGTCAAGCACAATATAGGAGTGAGGTGGCGCAACGATGTAAACGCGCAATTCTCGAATGCCTTCCAGATCTATTTTGCTGAACTCCTGGTAGAGCGGATAATCCGGAGCAATCTCAACGGGAGTACCGGCCGCGGTCAGACCCCGGCACTGCGTTACTGTAATACGCAGCGCATGCTCATCTTCTGAGAGCGTCACAATAGGATCATGTCGTACCGCACCGAATTCGCTCTCCGGCAGACGCGGCCCACCGCCAATCAACCCGAAGCTATCGTGCGTATAGCGCAGCATCCAAAGCATCTCTGCTTCGTAGAATCGCTCCTGCCGCAGAAAGTGCTCCGGGGTTACGAGCATCCCGAATTCCCAGTTAACTGCATTGTGCCGAACGTCCTTCGGGTTCATGCGCATGCTCCTCTGCCCAAGTAGAAGTTGAGACCAATGAGGCCATTGTTTGCGGCTATGCCCAGACGAGGAGTTTGGCGAGCATCTTCGAGCATCCAGGTAATCGAATGTCCATGGTAGGCACTCAGGCACAAGTTCGTCGTTATCTGAATGAGTCGGCGGCCCAATTCAGATTGAAAGCGAGCGTGGGTCTCAAGGGATACGGGGCCCAGCTGGATTTCGATGGAATCTGTATCAAGCTGACGATCGCCTATCAAAAAGTCTCGCCCAAGACGGCTTGCTCTGGAACCAAGCAGCGATTGCTCTCGCGGGTCGAGTAAACGATATGAACCGCGGTAGCGAATCTTATAGATAGGCAGGCCAAGAAGAACGATAAAGATCAGTTGTATTCCAACTTCCCTACCCGCCATACGCGCCAACGTGGGAGCCAGTAATGCAAGAGGATAGAGTAATTCCTCAGGCCATACTGATGAATCTACGCCAAAGAGGGCAAGCCAGCGGCGGCACGCTGCAAATTTGTCTGGACCAATGTTAAACAAAGGAGCCCCAGCTCGAAGCCATTGCCCCGCTTTTTGTATCGGATCGTCGAAAATCTCGCATAGTTCCCGTGTGCCCATCTCGGCTTCACCACCAGATTCACGCATAGGCAGTGGCAATGACCCAAAGAAGCCGAAGCCAGCGATCCATAACGTAATCGGCACAGAGGGAGTGAGCTGCGTGCCGGCCGGTGGATCCTGACGCACGATCTGCAAACCAGGGCGACCGGCACCGGCCATACGTAGAGTAAGGCGGGACTCCGCGATACCAAGAGCATCAAGCACATTTACTGCAGAATCCACCGTGTGTGCAAAGCCGGCGGTGCCTTGCGCGAAGTCCGGCATCATTGGATACTGTTCAATCGATACTGCAGGATTCACGCCCATGCCAGCTCCACATTTACATCTACATCGAGCGGCACGCGTTCTGTAAGAAAGCTGTGCAGATCCGCAATAAGGACGCGAGCTTCTTCTTCTGGTGCTACAAATCTGTCGCGCCCTGCAGTAACGGTGATGCGGTGCAGCCTGCGCAATCCACGTGAGCTCCGCGCAAGTATCGGCTGCACATCGATACTATGAATGCGGCGATCGAAAGAGCGAATCGAAACTTCAAGGTCGGCGCGTGTAAGCAATCTGTGCCGCGACAAGAGCGTCTCGGAGAAGCGTCGCTGCGCCGAATGTAACCCTTCTCCATCAGAGCCGCCCGCTGCCGCGGTAATGTTCTCAGCCATAAGACCGTGCACTGGTGCCTTTGTAAAACTTCGCAGACGAGCAACGCCCATTTGATTGCCGCTCGCCCCGGCAGTCATCCAAAGGCGGATGTTGGCATAGGCTTCATCAACTCCGTTCGGCATTTTGCCCGGAAGCAATGTCAGGTACCCCTGGTGCAGCCTATAGCGACCAACGCCAGCTTGAGAGGATGGCTCGAATTCAGGAAGGTATGTTTCCCCGCTCTCACCAGTTATTGATAGAGGCGCTACAAGGAAAGAGCGTCCACCTGTCTCTCTGCTAATGGGAATCGTCGTACCATTCTCTCTAAAATGCACGGTCTGGTTTAGGCACTCAACGTTGGAAGCACTCTGAGCATGGAGATAGACGGCCGAAATGGCAGTATGCAGGGCCTCTACGCGCGAGTCGAGCTGGATGCGGAGCCATGCTCTCGGTTTCATAAAAAGTCCCGGGCGCTCAAAGATCGCACGAAGCGAAGTCTCGAGTCCATGTGGGGCTTCGCACAAGAAGTAACGCTCCGCGGAAATCGATGGAAGCACGAAACACTTGCCATGCCAGAATCCTTGAGGCAGTGAGGGCAACTCCGACTTTTCCGAGATCGTCATTGCTTCTTCCGTCGTCCTTAGCGAATGCAATTGATACTGGCCTGCATTCAGCTCACGGGGTCGAAAAACACCTGAAGCTTCAAATCGGCCGGAGTTCGAAGCCAGTGCCCAGTTTTCGCTCTCCAACTGAGCGTTCAACAATGCAGCCTCGGGACTGGTTTGCAAAAAGATTCCGTGGCGTGAGAGGTATGTGGGGCCTATATTCTCAAGCGCAATGTAAATTGCCGGATGCAGTCCCAACTCCGCAGACACGGGACCATAAGACGGACCGGCACGCAGACTCTCAGCGGGCAACTCAATGCCGCTTAACAAGCGCAACTCTCCGCTGGAACTTTTCGCACCGACGGAACCTTTTTTTGAGCACTGATAGACGAATACCGCCGCAATGCGAGCAGAGGAAACAGAGATACCGTAGTCCGTGGCGAAGCTCATACGTCCCCCGCTCTCCGGCTCACCGCTAAGTACGGTGCCAGCTGCCACGTTTGCGGGCTCCGTTTGACAGCTGTAGCGCACTACTAATTGCGCTGGACGGGCAAAACGTCGTTCAAAGCCTAACCGCTCTAAAAGCTCATCAAGCAGTGCTGTCCTCAACCGGTCCGTATCAGACGAGAGAGCGTAAATCTGTGAGGCTAGAGTGCGAAATAGTACGGCCAGCACCGGATCAATAAGCGTGGACTCGATGCCGTACTCCCGTAGATACCGGCGGAAGTCCTCACGAAGCTTCAGATCGATCTCTGCAGCGCTCGCGTTCATAGAGCATATCCTGTTGCGCGATCACTACCGACCTCACGCAACATTAGAGTGACATTACGTCCTTCCGACATGTATCCCACTGGCCGAACGCTATTGGAAGCTTGCATAACTCGTTCAAGTGGCTCCAACATCAGTGAGTCAACTCGATAACGTGTCAAGCCTAGGTCAGTTAGTACCGTATTTATTTCTCCAGTGATCGTTTCAGCCATGCGTGTACGAGATTCCTGAGACAGATTCTCATTAGCAATCTCGGGGAAAAAATCTTGGAAACCGAATAGAGAATGTTCGGGCCAGGAGCCTCGCGGCGTACGCGCCATGATTCCAAGCATCATCAAATATGCATCCCGCTCATCGGTCTTCTGCAGCAAGCCCTGCAGCAAACGTAGCGGAAATGTAATTGACGGGTTCGAAAGATTCTCTGCGAGATATGTCGGGGCCAACTCCATGACTCCTGAACTAGTGAATGTAGAAGTCTTTGAGCATCAGGAGAGTCGCGTCCGCGGCGTGAAAGCACCGCGGACGACGCACCCCTCAACTGCAACTAGTTACCCATGGAGATGTCCTTGAAGTTTTGCTGATTCATCGCCGGCTCCAACTCAAGCGTGAGCAGATGATTCACAGTCGAATGACTGCTCGAATCGACGTTTCCATCAGGAGAAGTAGTAGGCAGCGGATTGCCTGTCTCAAAGCGGCTGATCCAACCCTTGAATTTGTAACTGCACAATGCATCTTTCTTGGCATCGTCCTTCCAATACTCGATCTTCATATCGACAATCTTGTCACGAGTCACTACATTCGCAAGAGTGAAGAGGCGTTGCAAGATACTGTGCGGTACGTTTGTATCATCATGAAAATCGACATAAATTTTGATTGCTGTTGAAAGTGTGCCCATTTCAGGCATGCCTGCGCGATCCTTCAAAGTGGCGAAACGCACCGTGCTGGCTAGTGCGTCGAACTTATTTCCATCTACGGTAACGGTGCTTCGCAATGGACTTGACATGTGAGTTGTCCTCTCGTCTTCTTTCAGCGGTGGTGTTTTCGATTGAACTTTAGGCCGCTTGTGCAGCAGTCGCTGAAGGATGCCGAATATGCGGTCAATCCACATGCTTAGGCTCCTCCACGCTTTAGCTGACACACACTATCGGCCTGCCGGCTCCTGCTTTGCTCCCTCAGAAGCAAACTCGGGGGTATCGATCTTGAGGCGAAAACTCTCACCTGGTCCTGTCGGCATTATTTCGAGCTTAAGGTCGCAAATTCCCTGCATGCGCTTATTCGCATCGCGATCGATTTCCAATTTGAAGTCAAGAAGAGTGCCTGCCTCTACCTGTTCCTGCAACATGCGTACAATCGGTTTCTCAATCGCTTCATCCATAAATTCGCGTGTGAGCACCTGCCCTGCAACCTGCAACAGATAATGCCGGCAGCAACGCTCGATGTAACGGATGATGCGATACGAAGTAAAGAATTTGTATACGCCGTAGGGGTCGTCCGCAAGCGTTCTGCAGCCGAAGAAGCAGAGCTTATTGTCGGCATCTCGAATTATCGGGATAAGCTGACGCTCCATGCTAATGTGTTCCATCTCGCTAATGAGAGGTTCTATCCTGGCCTTCTCAGGCCCCGTGACTTGACCGAATCTCGACCCCACTGGCCCTTGCGCCAATCCCGCACTGTCGTCTGTGCGAGCTACTGCGCCTGCAAAGGCGAGGGAGGGCGGACCGTAGAGATCATCACCATTATCAATGGTCTTTTCAAACCAATGCTTCGGGCGTAATTGCAGATAGCCCATGACGACGACATCGGCGGCCGCTCGATCTTCAGGCCTCTTGAGGAACTCGTATTTGCCACCAGGTCGAAAATTACGTTCCACATTCTGAAACGATTTCTCATCGTCAATATCGGTAATGAGCAAAATTCCCCATTGATTCGCGATATTCTCCAGTTGCTCTCGAACCTGTTGGTTAATCCATCCTGGAATTACCAGGTTGCAGATATCATCCCGAAAGTTGAAGTTATCGTTGCGCTTCTTGCAGAAATTTTCTACAGCCGCGATCGTCATGCTGTACACGTCTTTGATCTCGCGCGGATCGGTATCCCATATATATAGTTCAACGGGTTTTCTTTGTTTGCCGTCGTAAATCTTGGTGTTTTCAAAGAAGGTCTGCAGTTCGCGATAGCTGCGCTCAATGGGTCGCAGTCGCGCAAAAACTTGTTCCAGCAATTCGTCGCGAATCTCTTCTGCATGGTCGATCTGCGATTGTAATTTTGCCAGCGTCTCCTCAAACGCATCCTGATCACTTAGCAATGAGGTGATATCGGTGAGCTGAGAGAGAAACTCGCGTGCACTCTGCGGTGTAAAGATTGAGGTAATCGAGCGGTTTTCATCAATTAATCCCGGATGCAAATCGGCAAAAATCTCCAACAAAACGTCACGTGCGGGTGCATCCCCCAGAATTTCGCTGGTAGACTTCGTGAGCATTTCCATTAATTCTTCCCTTCTACAACTTTGTCGAGTTCATCCCGTAATTGTCCCAAAGCGGCAATGATCTGCTTGCGCTGCTCTGGATTGTTCCATGCACGACGCACTGCAGGCAGCTTCCAACGATCCTTGAGCCTATACATCAAGTCGATATTGTTCTTAAGATCAGCGAGGTCGTTACGCAGGTAGGCTACTGAACCGTCCTCGGCCCGAACCTCTTGACGGGTCATGATATTGGAAGGTTCAAAATCTTTAATGCTCCTGAAGCGCAAGTCCGCCTGAAACTCGGTCTCCTCCGCACCAGCTCTTCCTTTGAACTTCATCTGGGGATTAAATTTCTCGAAGGCATGCTGGAGCGATTCCACCACTTCCGGCTCTTCGTCCTCGGTGTGAACCTCCCGTCCTACTTGCTCTAGAGTCATGGGCATTGTCACGGCACAAGTACTCGTTGGGACCTTACGGACAGCGGGTCGGACACCCTGGCGCTTAACTTCGATAATCGGCATAGAACTCCCTCCGCAAACTAACTCAACCTTGTTTTGTTTGGATCAAATGTTGTGACCGGCTGAACGATCGTGTGCTCTCCTGGACCACGTACTGGCATTCGAGCACCACGGCCTGGAGACTCAAATCCAGGAGGAGGTTGGCGAAATGCTGGCTGGTTGTCTCGACGCGACAAGGATTCCGCACCCGGCCAGTACTCAGGTCGCACCGGCCGTGCCGCGCGGTTGTCATAACGCTCCGGCCATAGCAGCCGGGGTAGCCCGAACCATAAAACCGCCAACAACACGGCAAAAGCGGCGAAGATAAAGAACGGGCGCAGAAAGAGCAACAACGAACCATGATCAAATCGTGCGTTTACAAGGAACGCGCGCTGTTCAGCGTCCGTCGCTTCGTCTTCGAAAGAGGGAGTCGCGACAGGCGGCGCGACCCACAGCGCCTGCCTGTTCTCTACCAAGATGGAATCATCAGGCAACATGAGCTTCACCCGAAAGTGGATGACTCTGCCAGCAAGCAGTGTGCGGGATCCAAGGTTCTCCGGTGCCTGCAGCGTGACAGTCAGGCCTCCATCCTGCGGAAGTTGCCTCACCTGGAAAGCCCTGTGCAAGGCATCCACATCGAAGGTAATCAGGGGCGGACGGGTTCCCAGGCGTGTCATCGCTATTTCATCAATTGAATGCCTGTCGCCTATTCCAATAGGCAATACATCGACACCGGATTGTTGTACTGCCGCAGCTACAGTAGCAAGCCCATTTTCCCCATTGAGTAAGCCTGGATCATCCCCGACCTGCTGATGCACGTCATTTGTTCCATCTGTCAGCAATAGCAAACGTGGTTGGTCGGTATTAGACCGATGTTGCTGACGGAGTTTCTCAACTGCAGCACGCACTGCTGAATACAGCGCCGTATTGTTGCGAACCTCTGGTCGAGGCAGGTCGTCCAATTCCGCTTGAGCCTCGGCTCGCGTGCTTACAAAATGCGCTGCTGCAATGGTGGCTTCAACATTCCGGCTGGAAAACGGGATGATCGCCACAAGGTCCTGACCATCGGAAAAATTTTTAAGATATTCAGCTGCCGCACTTTTCGCCACATCAAAGCGGGACTGTCCTTCCAGATCCTTGGCGAGCATGCTGCCGCTAACGTCAAAAAGCAGTATCGCGGTCTGCGGACGCCTTGCATGGTCAGATTTGCCCGTTGCCGCTATTGCATAAAACGGCCTGACGGCCTGTCCGTCTATCTGTACCTCGACATGCGAGGTCAACTGTTCGGGAGGCGGAAGCTGTACGTTAACCGGTCTTCCGGTCTCATCGACAAAGCCAAGTTTCATTCGAAAGCAGGGTTCCGTACCTTGCGTCCCGCATTCGATAAGCACCGGCTTAGCAAGAAAGTCGAGAGAGACGGATTGTCCGTAGGTGAATGCCTGTGACCATCCCGCAACGGAAAGCACAATCGCGGCGATGTGAACGAGGATCTTCATCTGTACGCACCTCCGGCTTTTCGTTTGGCTACGAACATGAGGGTCGTGCGACCTAGAACAATGAGTGTCTGATCCTGCAACTCGTACGGTGAAGTGATAGAGCGATTCTGCGCCTTAAGCACAAAGCGCCGTAAACCTGCTTCGGACATAACATCAGGATGACGGGTTACATAAAAGCGCCCGTCTTTACCATAGATGCGAGCGTGTCGCTGCGCGACTGTTCCATCCGGAAGATAGATATCCACTTCGCGACCATAGGTCGTTTTAGACAGATCTGCGCTTTGACTGCCAAGGACATAGCTATCCCCTTCTTGAATAGCCCATTCCTTTTCTCCAAGTTTGCTTGACGCTCGAGGATCGCCACTGTTCACGAATCGCAACATAGCATCGCGAAGGAGGATCGGCGCGAAAGCAATTCCGAAACTGATACCAGCTCCGGTAAGCACGAATGCAAGGGCCTGGGAGCTCCCGGGAAGCCACTCGCTGAGAGTGCCAAAGACCAGTCCTCCCAGAAAGCCGCCACACATTCCGCCGACCATACCGTGAGCCAGACGGGCACGGTTCACTGAAATCCAGCGGGCGCCGAGCCCCGCTCCGATTAGGGCTCCGCTCACCATCCACCCCAACACAGTGCCAAGGGACAGAGCGCCAGGAAGCGCCGCGCGCAAGGGCAGGTGCAATGCTCCCGATAACATGCCCGCGCCGAGACCGATAAGAACCCCCATCGCTACCCAACGTGCCTGTATTCTGTTGCCCGTCCACTTCTCATCGAAGGCTACGGTAAAGCCGCCGATAAAGCCGCCCAGCAATGCGGAGGCAATCATTGCCGAAGGCCACGCCGGAGAGCCCGCTGGTATCAGCAGAATGATAAGCGCCTGCGAAGCCCATGCAAACAGGCCAGCCATGCCTCCTGCGAGCGACATGAAATAAAGCGTTTGATAAATATTCATGCGGAAGCAGGAGTTCCATGCAAAACACGGCAACAGATATCCTGCAATTATTCCTTGTCAGACAATATGTGCTTCACGCTTCTTCTGGATTGTCCTCATTTGCAGTCGGTACGAAGTGTCCATTCCTACGTTTTTTGGTCCAATCCATCTGGAATGTTTTGATCGGCATGCATAGAGGTGTAATTTCAAAGGAAGCAACATACTTAACTGGTTCACAATATCTGCACGGCTTGTATTAGGGTTAGTAGAAGTTACCTGCTGGAGCGGTTTCATGTTCCACAAAGTTATCGTTGCAGGCATAGGCGCATCGGATCCGAGGTGGTGAAAAATCTCGGGCTTCTGGGCTGCGATTCAGTGTTTATGGCAGATGCCGACATCATTGAAGAAAAAAATATCGCGAAGCCAGGACTATTGCGTGAAAATGCCACCATTGGCCAAAGCAAAATCTCATGTGTCATCGACCCATTGCGCTCCTGGTTTCCGCAGACCCAATGGAACGGGGCACCAGTAGAAATCGCCGACGTTGAGCCGAAACAGTTCTGGGAAGCGGAAATGCTCTTCAGCTGTGTCGATACAGATCTGGCACGGACAGAAATTGCTGCTCTAGCTACGCGATATAAAATACCGATCTGCGACGCCGGCATGGGAGGCCGCAGCAACCACGTCGGCCGGGTATCGTGGTTTCCTAGTACTGACTCAGTAGCCTGTTTCGCCTGTCTACTCACCAGCAGGCGAAGGGCCGAACTGTTCAGCATATGGGAATCTCAAGTGCATTCCTGTTGGGCCCACGAGCAAGATGAGAGAATTGCCTGGACAAGCACACCGACCATGTCCTCAATCGTTGCGGATCTTCAGGTCAAGCTCGCTATCTTTCCTAAGGAACACCAAGAAGAAGCTTTCTCCATCCATCTTGATCTCGATCGAACTGCAGCTTCACAAACCATCCAGCATCGTCGTAGTGCTGAGTGCCCTTTACATACTCAAGTGCCTGGCGTTCCTTTCCCCATATGCACACGTGCCGAGTGTCGTACCTGCGGCGGCCAGTTTTCACCAGATCAACGTGTTGGCTGGGTTCGGCGGTGGGGTAAGTGTTCGTTGTGTGGAAGCCACGACCTCATCATTCGCGATAGTATGCGTAACGAATTAGTGGATAGTATCTCGTGACACATCTGCGCGATAATCTTTTACTTGTTGCCCTCGGGATCCTCTCCGCGATAGCGCAGCTTGTTGCCATGCGATGGGGGCTCGCTGGAGATCTTGTCGGCGGTTTGCTTTGCGGAGGAATAATCCTTACGGGCGCACGCATATTTGCGCTTGAAATAGAACACATCTATCTTCCGTCTCTCGTCGCGGCAGCTGGCAGTTTGTTGGGTTTCGCGTTTGGAATAGCGGGATCCGTTACTGTCTATCCACCAATAGCGTGGGCCTCTCCGCTGCTTGCAGCACTTTTACCTGGAGTGCCTGCACTCTACACCGCCATGCGTGGGGCAAAGTGCCAGCTCTGCCACACACCGTTGCGCAGACTTCTCTCTTTCTCTTGTCCGCGCTGTCATCTCGTCACGTGCGAGAACTGCTGGCAGTTTGAACGGGATAGATGCCGCCTCTGTGAGGCGAATCAAATCGCACTCTTTCCTCTCGATCCTTCGTGGTGGCAGGAACACCTCGGCTCGCAAGTGCAGGGGGGCCGTTGCACTCTCTGTCTTCGCACAGTAGACGGGCGCGTAGCACATTGGGCCTGTGCAGCCTGTGGACATGGACAATGCCGCTTATGCTGGGACGACAACAATGGTCAATGCAGTCGATGTGAGTGGACTATTCCAGACCTCCCAACTGAAGTAAGCGCATACATCGCAATTGGCGCACGCGCGAAAGCGAACATATGAAAGCGAAGTTCGCAACTTATGCATTTCCCAAGAAAGAGAATTACGATGCCAAAATACCAGATGCTCTTCGATACCGTTCGCGCCGAACAAAAATTCAATGTCGATATCGACGAGCAGGAAACACTAGACAACACGCTTGATGAGATTCTTTTTGAATTGAGAGAGCGCGGTGATTACCTCAAGGGCGAGGGCCAACCGCAGGTAGTATGGAATGGTTTCTCGCTGGATTTCTCTATTCCGCTCTCAGAACAAGGCGTGCGGGCAAACGACATCCTCCGCGTGTCAACAATCGTCCTGAATGGTTAAGGAGGACAGGTGAATTTACGCGATCGCCGTACGGAAACAGAGTGGCAACTCCTACAAACGCTGGCGGAAGCCAACCCAGCGACGTTTTCTGCCGTCACTCGGTCGCAGGATGAATTTCACATCGTCATGCGCGACTCGCCTGCATGGGTGAAAGGTAAGATGCGGCCATTGATCGAAACGGAGCACGCGCTCCGCTATGTTTATCATCACTACTATCCAACTTTGCCGCTCGAAGGCTATTTTCTCCGTCCAATTCTGCACGTCAACGTCGACCCGGTGACAGGATTTGCCTGCCTTTGGCAGGATTACCGGACCACACAAACGATCGTGGACGCGGTCCTCATCACTCGCGCCATCATGTCCTGCAAAGTCGCAAACTGGGACCCTGCGCATCGTATGCAGCAAGATGCTGTTGTGCAACTGCCCGAGTCTTGCATACTGTGCATGCCGTCCTTGACCATACCTGCAAACTGTCGCACGATGATGCCTTATCGCAGTTCCGGCCGCAAGAGAATATCTACATCTGCAGTCGAAGATCAGTTGCCACGAGAGGATGCCTTTGCGTTTTCTGATACTGAGTGATATCCATGCCAACTGGGAGGCGCTAAGCGCAGTTCTGTACGACGCCGCGGACCGATCCTATCAGGCTGTTCTCTGTCTCGGTGACATAGTGGGTTATGGTCCAAACCCTAACGAAGTAACCGCTTGGGTTCGCACTCATGCCGATGTAACTATTCGCGGAAATCACGATAAAGCCTGCTCTGGAGCGGTGGCTTTCGACTCCTTCAATTCCGTCGCGCAGTGCTCTTCTCGCTGGACAAAAGAAGAGTTACTTGATGACCATGCCCAGTGGCTGCTCAACCTCGACCGAGGACCTGTGTTAGTGGAAAATTTTGATCTCGTGCATGGAGCTCCCGATGACGAGGATCGATACATGTTTCACGAATACGAAGCAGAAGTAGGACTAAGACATGCGGGGCAGCATCTGACTTTTTTTGGGCATACACATGTGCAAGGAGGTTTCGTTGGAGAGCCTTATCACAGAAACTTCGAAATATCTCGCCTGAACGCCCTTCCAAGTCAGATAGCGATTCTCCCGGATCGAAGTTATCTTCTAAATCCCGGAGCAGTGGGACAGCCACGCGATGGCGATGCACGCGCAGCATACTGTATTTATGACTCGACCATGAGAGTAGTTGAATTCTGCCGTGTCGACTATGACATCCGCACGGCACAGGATAAGATACTCGCCGCCGGGCTTCCTGAGGAGTTAGCGTTTCGCCTCGCTTCGGGAGACTGATGCATCAAGTCCGACTGACGGCGCTACCTGCGATGCGCGTCCAAGAATGCATTCATGGCATCGGCAGCTTCGCTGTATCCACTTCGGTCCGTGCATCCTGTTAGATTTTCGGCTTGTCTATCCGTAAGGCTCACGTAAAGAAAGCGGCAGACGTCCCCCACCCCAACCTTAACAAGATTGACCTGTGTAAGCGGATATTCTTTCGAGCTTATTGGGATTGATAAGATGGTCTTGCGTACGCTCAATGTGCCAGTATCAGCGGAAAGAGTAATACGCGAAGTTACAGACGCTATCAATCCCAGGGCCAGAAATGGAACACCTACCAGCGAAAGAAGCCACAAGGCGGGATGGACTGTGCGCCCATTGTTTCGCAAAAAGAGTAGGGCACCTAGAGCAATCAATGTGAAAAGTAACCCTGTTGCAATGCCGGCGAAGACGAACGATTTGGCGGACGGGTCGAGAACAGTCAATTCGCGCGCTGTTTGCGACACAACGTATATATCGGTTGGATAAGAAGACATCTGTTCAGTCACCTAATTTCCACTTGGGTTTATTCCCACGTTCCGTCTGTTTACAGCCTAGTAGCGCAAATATGTCTCCCAGCGGCTCGATGGATAAGATTAGTATCCCTCCATCTTCCTGGCTTTCACGAATATAGAGTGTAATACCGCGCATCGAGTCTGTCGTGAGAGTCTCTATCGGTTCCGCCAGCACAGCTTTCTCAATGAGAGGAACATACCATGGAAAAATACGAAAAACACGGTCATGGATGAAGTCCAGAAAAACTTCCTTCATATCATGGAGAAGTTTTTCGCTTTCAAGGTGGCTTATGATCTGCAATCCAGAGCCAGTTCCGGCCATAGTGGTCATGGCCCCCAGGCGTGTATTAGCGTCTGCCGTCACACGAAACACAGAATTCAACAGTGGCCCAGTCCCCTCACCTGATTCTATGTTTTCCATGTCTTCCATCTTCAACATGCGAGGCGCGGGACGATGTGGCCAAACCCCCACCCCTGTTTCGGGCACCCAGTTGCGCGCGTGTTCAGCAAACAAGAATGTTGTCGCCTGTTCGCGTATCTGGCCTATCTGGATGAAACTTTCATGGTTGCAGCCAAGTCGCGAAGTGAAATAAGAGACGAGTTCGAGCAGAAAAGCTCGTGGCGGATCATAAGAATCAGGTCTCAGCCCCTGTGGCGCTGGAATAAAATAGCAATTCAGGTTGCCGCTTTTCCCCTCGAAATGCAGATCGCTCACGGGAAGATACGTCCGGATATCTTCTGACTTCTTTTCCTGCGCTGGTAATTGTCTGACTGTCAAGTAATCAGCCCTCCCAATAGCGATATCCCTTTGACCGCATCTCTTCAACAATCGATGCGATCAAAGAAGTCAGGTTATCCTTGCAGGCCATAATGATCCCATCGTCTTCAGGGCTCTCGTTGATATAGACATCGAAGACCTCAAACCAACGGCGAAGCTGCTGGTCCGTCTGCGCAAAAAAATCTTGGGAAGCAAGCTTGGGAAGAATAAACTGTATCCCTTCGAACTCTAGATCGCGAGGCATTCCCGCTCCAAAGATTTCCTTGCTCAGATCGCGAAAAGGAGACATGAGAGCATTATTCTTCTCGTGCATCTTATCGACTTCAAAAAGAGAGAATACCTGTTTCATGGCTGGATGATTTCTCACAAATCCCGGTATCTGATTTGGCTTCTTGGGGTCGAAGTCCTCGAGCATAGGTTTCAATCCAGGATCACTGCGAAGGAATTTAGGAATAATCACGGGCATATTTGCCGCGGCAGGCACTGCAGGCGATGCAAATCCAGACTCTGGCTTTATAAAGAAGACTGTAAGACCGCCATATCCCAGATAGCGCTTCCGCAATGCCTCGGCATTCCTGCTTAGGAACCACCATGTCTGTGCTGGAGCGTAATCATAAGGACGAAATTCCTTCTTTTTGCTGGCTAACAATTCCACTTCGCGATCCGAGGCCGGTATGGGCTGTTTGCCCCTGGGCAGCCAGCACCGCCCCAGCATGGGAGACTCTTTCATAATCGCATTCAGGAAGGTCTTGCGCAGCTGTTCATCTTCGTCGATCACCTGCATCTGCATGAAGTATTCCCCCTGCAAGCCGCCGGTCTCTAGCAAATGGGCAGACAGTCGGGCGAGAAACTCCAGCAGCCACTCATGCTGGCTTCTCGGCATCGATTTGAGTTTCGCTGGAATCCAAAAAATGGAACAACTATGCATTGACTCTGCCCAACGCCAGGGCAGCAATGCTTTGGAATCGGTCCTATGCACCTCTTCACTCGTCTGCATGCCAACCTTTGTCTCTACATGAACTGATTGATAGCCCAGGTAACTCCAGCTTGAATCTTGGCGCCCAGGGCCTGAAATTTGCCGCCGAGAAAGTCCAACACTGCACCGCCTGCGTGCGCCGTGGCGCCATAGGCTTTGTTCGCACTAGCGAATGCGGATGTCTTGATGGCTCCAACCTTAGTCTTGAATCCAGCCACATTGTTGTCAAAAGGCACTATCTTTTGTGTAACAACACCAAAGTCCCCTTTGTGAACAAAAATTGCATTCGTAGTGGAATTAATGCCGAAGTTCAAAATATTAGTATCTACCTTCAAAATTGCACCCGAAATGGCAGGTCCAGTGGTGAAATCCAACTTAAGGGCCTTCTGCCAGGTACCTTTAGCAACCGCAGTGGAGAACCACTGGTTCTTCTCCTGAACTAGGTTGGTGGGATGGGCCTCTATGTGGCTTTGGATTTGTTGCGTCACCGCCACATCAATTTCTGTACGAATCGTCGGGCCAATAGTCGTATGTGTATTCTGGCCCGCAATATACTGCTTGTGATTGTTCCCGAACGATCGGCTATGATTGCCGATATATTGCACAATCGACTCGCTCGTCACCTGAACATTTGAATTCCCTGTGACGACCTTTACATAATTGGCACTGAGAACCTTGGAATAGTCTCCAATCACTGCGTTTGAGGAAGTGCCCTTCACATGCTTCAGGTAATTGGAATGAACCGTTTTGCTATAAATTCCTGTGATGACGTTGGTCGATGTTCCCACGATGGTTTTCGTGTAGTCCTGTGTCACACTCTTTGAGTAAAACCCGGTGATAGTATTTGTCGAGTTTCCCGTCACATTTTTCATGTAATTACAAATTACGTTCTTCGTGTAATCCCCTGTCACGGTAATCATCGAATTCACCAGCACACTTCTGGTGTAGTTCTGCATGACAGTCATCGTTCGGTTCATGTCCACCAGATAGATTTCATTCATCCCTATTGTTACGTTCTGGTTCATGTCAACCTTCATAATGCGGTTCTGGTCAACATGCAATTGCTGGTCGCCATGGACCACCGAAACATCTGTACCCGGATATAACAATGCTGCCGGAGAGCTAATTGTGGCCAACATCAGGCTCGCGACCGAACTGACCTGCTTATCGGTCAAGGGATCGGTAACCCTTCGTGCTGTCTTTACGCTTCCATCGAACACTGCCATGTCTCTCTCCTGTTACTCGCCAACTTCCCTCGACCAATACTTAGCGTGGAAGTGAATGCGTCCATTCGGTGCGTTAAAAATCAGATCGCCGTCTTCCACATTCATCACGATTGCCGGTCGTCCCGTCTCTTGACTCTTTTCATGCAACACTAGCTTGGTGTGCGTTGGTGTCGCGATTCCTATCGACTCCTCACCCTGCTTATCAATGAGCGAGATGCGATGGCCACTCTTCGTGACAATTCGCTTCACGTCGTTGTTGTGCGTCTCTCCACCCCAGAAGTCCTCGTTGGGAATTGAGTCCGACATATTCCACGCCGAGCCAAGGATCGCGGGCCTTTCAGGGTCACCTTCCTCAAAAGCAACAAGCACCTCATCACCAACTTCCGGCCGAAAGAACAGACCGCGATCTGCGCCGGCGTATGGAGTGAGATGACGTATCCAGGTGGTCTGTCCCTGCTCCTGCCAGTAGTACTGCACCTGTACCTGTCCTTGTCTTTGCGGGTCGTCGATGTTGACAACTCGCGCCGAGTAGACGCCGGCAATGCATGGGCGCACAGGATGCAATTGTGAACGATGTTTGGTCCACGGGGTGCAGTGGAACTGATTTGTATATCCCTCCACACCCCAGCGATGCACCACGCGCACGATATTGTATTTGCCCGCACCATCCACGATGCCACTCGCCTGCACATTCTGCCCAGGAGAAAGTGCCTCGCAACGGCTGACTCCTTCGCACACCAAGCGGCTGCCAATTGACCACTCCGCCTCCTGCTGCAGTGACGTTTGATAATCGCCGACAGATTTCGTCCGGTTACGCCATGGTTTATAGCCGGCCTTGAGAACCGACTTCGACTGCTGTTTCACAGCACTGGTGAAGGTATCCACCGCGCCACTAAGCGTCGGGTCCTGCGACACCTGCTGAAAAGCCTGGCTCTTTGAAGAAGAGTCATAGTGGCAACCATCCATGGAGGGCACCCCAAGCGATCCACCCACAGAGAATTCTACGAGGCCGTTATCCTGATCACTGCGCCAGTTCAGGTCCGGCCCAGCCTCGGAAAACCCTTCATCAATGCGGATACCTTCATCGGTGGCTACGAGATAGAGTCCGAAATCGTCACAAAGTCGCCATAGAAAATGCCAGTCAGTCTCACCCCATTGCACGAGATCCAAAGCGGCCTTTGAACCGCCACCTGCTTTCGCAGTGACAGTGATACCGCCATCGCCCGCCATTTGCTGTGCAACATCAGCTATGGAAGACGGGCCATAGTACCGATGACGGGGCGCAAGGTCGAGCTTGTAACTCATACTCATCCCTTTGATGATCACAACAAAACTGCCTGACGTCTGATAGGTCAGCTTCACATCGAAAACAAACCCAGTGAAAAGCTTGGTTCCCGATACCGTCGATTGGAGCGCGAGGGATCGCCCGATCCATCGATCGATCGGCGGCCGGCTACCCGCAACCTGTTGAAGCTCAATCTCACACGAGGAATGCCGGTTAAGTTCCTTGATGACCTCTACTCTGCTTACCGTGCCCTGACGGCCACTCAAATTCGATTCGAGTTCTGCTCCGTCGACTAAGATCTGCAGCGCGATAGTTGACACAAACCCTCCCTCTTCTACTGAGTTTTATCGGGTGTAGCTGAAGCTGGTGAGTGCTACCGGTCCCTTGAAGCCGAACTTGCCTGCATCCACATTCTCAGGAAGCCCGGTCCAATCGCTGAGCTGTTTCCATCCGTGACCATCGCCCAACAATGTCGTAACACGACCGGGAGATATCTGGACCATGATTTGAAACTTCGATAGTGGCGGGATAACGATCTTGCTCCCATGGGCCACTCTCTTCCCAGAACTGACCGTGAACATTTCTAGTCCCGTCCTGTCGAGCGTAAAGAGCAGATAGTTATTCGCATCGTGATAATTTGCAACCCACTCCATCTTTGGCTTGCCAAACAGGAATACTCGGCTAAGCGTCCCTGCAAAGATGTACCTGCCACGGCTTGGCTGAGCGGCATAGACGCCTACATCTGCGCCGTGATGCGTCAGCATGTGACTCTGAGCGTCGATGCTCCACGCAGCAGACTCCCAACCGGTGATCGAAGGGGCCGCAGTCGTGACAGTGATGACCGAGAGTTTAAGATTGACGATGGTCGGACTATTCGCCGAGATGTCCGCGGCCTCGCCCCGCTCCACATAGCCGTTGGCGCGCGCAATAAAATGATATCTCCCTTCAGGCAGATCAAAGTGCGTGCCGGTCACAGGCACCTGTTCTCCCTTCGGGTTAAAAACCGTTACCGTGCTGTCGGCTGGATCTAACTGCAACGTAACGGAACCGGGACTTTTCTCAAGTTTGAGATCGACGACACGTGCCTTCTCTTCACCATCAGCTAGGTTAACATCTTGCAGGGAGGTTTTTCCGTCGCGGCGAGCCTCTATATGATGCACACCGGCAGTAAGTGAGTAAAGCTGAAGAGAGCCGTCCGTACCTGTGGTGCCTACAGTATTGCCATCCACTAAGATATTTGCGCCCGGCAGTGTTCGCACACGTAGGGAGAGCAGCACAGGAGCCTTCTTGATCTGCAACGTTACAGTCGCAGACTGTCCTCTTTTAATTACAACCGGCTGTGTATTGAGAGGCTCAGAAGATGGACTTAACGCTTGTAGCGTGTAGTTGCCTGCAGGTAAATCCGATAAATCCAGCCTGCCTGATGCGCTTGTGCCTTGGCGCACAGTATCTGTGCCGTGCAATAGCTTGAGATTCACGCCGTCAACATCCGTCAAGACCGTCAAGGAACCGAGGCGTGGCGAGTTTGCAAAAGCAACCAGAAGCAGTCGTCCGGCACCGCTTTCCACATTGCTTGTTAAAACATGCGACCCTTTTCCGGCAACAACTGTGTGCAAGCCTATCGGAAAGGTGGTTTCTAGCCCGCTAACGTTTGCGATTCCCTTCTCTGCACCATCCACCGTTATAGGCATTGCGGAGCTGGTGTATACGTGTGCCTGCTGGGAGGCCACGCTCACCAAAAGCGCTCCCGTCCCACCGGTGCGCATCGGGCTAATAAGAATAGCCGGTTTGCCATCTTCGACATCTACATGGAAGGTCGCGTCGGATCCGCCTTTTCCAACCCAACGCAGCGTATGAGTACCAGTAGCGAGTTCGCCTGAAAATGTGCCCGTTGAGAGCGGAGCAGCTGGAGCTCCATCCAGGCTCAATGTGCCATCGCCAACTACTCGCAATTTTTGTCTCACGGGCAATAACGTCAAATTAACCTCGTCTTGATGTCCCGACGAGATGTCGATCAATTCAGATTTACTCTCGAAACCATCCATCTGCGCTACAAGATGCGTCTTTCCGGACGGAATCTTGGCGGCCAATGCTGGTGACGCGATACCTATATCCTGTCCGTCTCGCAGAATATGAGCACCCGAGGGACTCGAGCGAATGACAATGTCGACCAGCGCAGGTGTTGCTGCAGAAGCTACCTGGGTCGGCTGTGTATGAGAGGCCTTCCACCGCCATATCAATAGGCCCGCGGTAATAAGAAGAACCGCTGCTATGCCTGCGATGACCATATACAGCCGTTTCTTATCTTTCCATATATTGGTCTTCGGGACACTGGTCTTTGGTGGGTTCTTGCTCTCCTTGCTCGAGACTGTTTCCGGTTTGGTATTTCCGAAGTTCGATGGGGAGGCCGATTGTGCTACCGTTGCCACAATCGTATGGAGGCGGGCACGCAACATACGTGATTCGTTTTGAAACTCCTCATCATCGCCATAACGTTCCGCAATACGCTCAACGGAGGCGACGTGTTCGTTGAGCGAAGGAACGCTTGCAAGACTGTCGGCTTCCAGTCTTCTCCGACGTACAACTTCAAGATCACGGGTACGCAGCTCGTTACGGCTCGCACCCATCTCGCGCACCATTTGCTGCAGGCGGGCATTGCGTGGATATTCAGCGCAGGCACGCTCCAGTAAGCTGATTGCCCCGCTCAGATCGTTGCTGGTGCGCAGCTGCCGCGCCTGCGAGAGAACCTCGTCCACCTGCTGATACTCGGCCTGATCATCGAGAAATCGGAGTAAGCCAGCCGCTGCGTGATTGCCCGGATCCAGGTTCAATATCTCCTTCAAATAAGGCCGCGCCTTCGGCGGATCGCTCTGGCTGGCGCGGGCGGCGCGCAAGAGACCTTCAACCAGCTCTGATTTGGCTCGCTTTACTTTCGAATCAGTCTCGTAGGCACTTCGGAGTTTCTCCAGGCCATACGCAATCTCGCCTTCATCAAGACTGAGGCGGCCTTCTCGAATCAATTTCTCTGCCTTTTCCGCCGATTCCTGATGTTGGCGAACATAGGTCTTTATCTCTGCGAATTCCCCATCGTTCGGAAACTCCTCCACCGCCGGGGAAAGTAACCGCAATCCTTCTTCGAAGTCCCCCGCCTCCAGTGCCTGATTGATTTGCGTAATCCAATGGTTCTTTCGGGCTATGCGTTCGCCAAGCTGCCGCCGTAACCGCACGTTCTCAATCTCGAAACTAAGTCCTGAAAACATCGGATAAATAGTCTGCAATGTTTCCCACTGCACTAACGCCTCGCCATAAAGTTCACGCGATTCGAGTTCTCGCGCACGGCTTACGATACCGCTTACAAGGTCGCGCTTCTCCTTGCTGCTTTGTAGCAGGCGATTGAACTCAGGCACATCTGGACTTTCACGTACCACCTCTTCCAGCATCAGCACGCGTTGATCAAGATCTGGCTCATTCTCTACCGCCTCCTCCACCTCAATGAGCCGTATGGAGATGGCTCGGCGCCAGCGTTGCTCCGTATCAAACTTCAACGCTTTGAAAAGCGTGTGCTGCGGAAATTCCTCCAGAAATTTATCGCAGAGTTGGGTCGTCGCGGCATAATCCCCGCGCTCCAGCAGTTGTTTGGCCTCCGCATAGTTCGCAGCAATTGCTTCATGTTCAGAATGCAACCTGTTGTAAAGAGTTTGATAGGCGGCAATCTGTCCCGGTTCTCCCATATCAGGTGCCTGCCGCTCAAGCTCCAGCACCTGCTTCATTTTGCTGAGCGCCGATGTGATTTCGCTTCGTTTCTCAGCATCGAGCGCTGCTGCATAGGCCTCGCGTTTGTGTTCGCGAATTCGTTGCACCTCCGATTCACGACGCTCTACCTGCGATAGAAACTGCAGAGCCCGTTCCTCGCCGGGTCTGGCTTCAAGGATGCGTTGAGCCGCTTGGCGCGCATGGGCAAACGAGAATTTATCGAGATGCTGTTGCCCGACTCGCAGCCAATCCGCGATGTCTGCCTCAGCGCGTCGCGCCTCAATATCATGTTGCAGCACGAGCGCCTCTTCTTGACGCGGTTCGAGTTGCAACGCTTCGTTAACCCTCTGTAAAGCAAGTCGGTATTCACCATCTTGGACGCGCGCGCGGGCACTATCCAACAAGTGGTCTATTGTTCGTTTCTTGGTGGCAGTCTTGACGTTCGCAGCAAGCGATTCCAGTTCTTGTGTTAGGTATCCCTCTGACTCAAGTTCGTTGACGAGTTCTTGCGCAAACTCAAGATTCCCCTGCCCATAAGCCTCTGCAGCCTTCTCTAGACGTGGCGCAAACTTGTTTGGATCGAAGACTGCAAGGGAATCATCATAATGCGCCCTGCGCAGATAGTCGCTAAACTCTTTGACACTTGCGAAACGGTGCCTTGGATCTTTGGCCATCGCTTTGCACAGCACCTGCCCCAAGGACACACTAACCTTTGGATTAATTGATGAGGCTGGAGGTGCATTGAGGTGTCGAATGGCTTCAACTACGGCATCCTCGGTCGCAGCAAGAAAAGGCTGTCGGCGAGTAAGAACCTCATAGCAGACCACCGCAAGCGAAAATACATCCGAAGCTCGCGTGAGCGGCTTCATTGAAAGTTGCTCAGGAGACATATAGAGCAACGTGCCTTTACGGCCCATGGTTCGACTCACATCCAGCCTATGAGCAACTCCAAAATCGATGATCTTTACCGAATCGTCTTCAAGAATAAAGAGGTTGCTGGGCTTAATATCTCGGTGCAGAAGCCCGAAGTCATGAGCAGCCTGCAAGCCGCGGCTCGCCTGCGACAAGATGTCGATACAACGCTCGGTCACAAGTGGTTGCGGGGACGTGCGAATGATCGTGGCAAGAGTTGTGCCGCGAAGCAATGGCATCACAAGATAGGGTCGGTGAACGCCATCTTCATCGAAACTCCCTACGTCTCGAATTTCTACAATGTTCGGATGGGCCAGGGCAGACTGTTTTTGACATTCGTCGTAGAAAAGTTTGAGCGCTGTGGCGTCGTTCACATCCAATAACATCTTAAGAGCGACGTCTGTGCTTAGCACAGTATCAAAGGCACGCCAAACAACACCCATGCCGCCTTCGCCGAGCTTTTCCTTCAACTCGTACCGACTTCTTGTCTTTTTCGCCATGGCTTAAAACGCAAGAACACGACCAATGACGGGGCGCCATCCCATTCGCGAGGATGCGACAATCCTCCCTGAGTGTCTCTCTTTGCGAGAACATCTCAAGGAAATAGACTGTCGTGCAGGTACAAGCCCGCATTACCGCGTCTTGTTAGGCAAGCATAGCTTTCGATGTCGAAGTGGCCTTGCCTAGAATATCGCTTTGTTATCTAAAACTATGGCGCTCTACACTGCGAGAACGGCGCGTGTAACATTACAGATTCGGAATTCGGTATCTGTTCATGCATAGCAAACAGCCAGTCGTCCAAATTCCTTATTATCGGACGACTGCTTTTGCTGTATTCCGCTTCGTTTTCAATTGGTGACAGATTCCGAGCCATCTGAGCATTTTTCCTCAAGTCACGATATTTCCCAGCCTCAACATCTCGAGGCAAATTCATTTGACTGAGAATAGAAAGGCCACAGCAAATTGTTAACGACGCGAGAAAAGATAGCGCCTGGCATGACCGCTCGCTATCTATTCACCATGCAGGTCATCTTAAGTTTTCAGATAACGCTTTCGGCTAAAATCTCAATTTGCTCGCTCTCATCCGGTGAGGTTTTTGTTTCAATTGTTGCCTGTCTAGCGTCTAATTTCGGCTGAATACGAACACCATTCCTCCGGAACACGAGTTGCCCCAACTCCCGTACATGAAGTAAATGCTGCAGACCTTGAAGGTCGAGCGTCAGGCGACCAATACCTGAAGAGCGAGATCGCATCGATAAGGTCACACTCTCCTGGCGAAGCTTGATCCGAAGACTGCCGTCCGCCCGAAAGAATGTTGTCGCAAAACCATTATTCGAAGAAATGTTCAATTTCTCGGCAGCCAATCGTACCGTCCACACCCGGCCGTCATGTGGAAGACTTAACGTCAGGCTCGTCACTGAAGCTGGCCGATTGTTGGAGAATCCAATCGATCCATCTTCGCCCAGTTCCAATCCGAAGATTCCCCGAAGAACCGTCTCCACACCTGCAACACCAGCAATGATGTTCGCACGGCCAGCCGTGACACGGCCGCCAAATGGAACTGCAGCGGGAACTCTGAAGGCATAGCTGTCATTTGCTATTCCTTGAGGATAAACGGCCATATGATCTGGCCACCAAAGAATCTTTTCGAGGGCCAACCATCCTTCTGGTATAAATCCAGCCGTGAAAAGATCGGTACTTAACTGAGGTCCATCTCCCGCATAGCTCATTGCGCCAGCCCAGTCATGATCGTTGTAATCGAAGAGACGGTCCTTGGCGGACATTGAACGTATTCCCCATGGAGCCACGAACTCATCCGTATTTAAATGAGCGATCAGTTTTTTTGCCCTGTCCTCGGGGACCAACCCGGGTATTCGAAGCAGATCGAAGACTTGAATGGAATAGATCGGCACCACAGAGCCGTCGCGTTGTCTGGTGCCGTACCATCCTTCCTTTTCTAGCCATAAAACGCTGTTCAACGCTTCGGCAACCATCTTGGCCATGATACGGAAGTGATAGACCTTCTCACGATATCGCTGAGGGTCTACCTGCTCCATAAAGTCAGCGACGGTCTGATAGTTGTAAACACGTTCGCCATTCGGGCTTGGAACTTCGTTGCAATATCCTGGCCCGTTTTCTGTTTTTTTTAATTCGAGCAGGTTATGGTCATCTCCATAATCCAAAAGGTGATTGCCGTCCAAATCTCTATCTTTTTCTCCCCATTCGGCCAGCGCAATCATCCACTCCAATACCGTCTTTCCTCGAACTTCTTCTTGGAGCAGACTACGATCTCCTGTGACGGATATATATTGAGTCACTGAATTGATATAAGAATAAGAGTTATACGCGTAGTAAGTACCAATACCGTTGCCCTGAATGGGTTCAATTGAAAAGTGCTCCGTCAGAGGAGCAGCTGGCAACGCAGTGAGAAGGTTTCTAAACGAATGCGGATCCAGGAATGAAAATGCCAAGGCACCATACTGAATATCCCATGCATAGGCGTTCATTGCACCCGAATCAAGGCCCGAAGTCGGATACCAGGGATCGAGCAGAAATGTCTTTCCAACCTTCCATCGATCGTAAAGTAGTTGTACAGCAGCTTGATGGTAGAACTTGACGAGTTGAGGCGACGATGAGGAAACGGACGGAAGATTTTCAAACCACCGTTCGAGAGAAGACTGGGCACTATTATGCGCTTGCTGAAGCGCCTTGGCCGGGTTGGTGGCCAGCTCATTCGCTTCGCGAACGGCTGTCTGTCTGTCCTTTGCGGATAGGACAATAATCGATATGCTTTTTTTCTCGCCAGGAGCTACGGAGAGATGAACGGACAAAACACTTGCCAGTTTCGGTGCATTCTCGCTGCTGCTCCCTTTTGAGTCAAAGGATGTTTTCGCATTTGTTGGAGAGTCGAAAGCCTGTACGGAGGCGCCTCTCATCGCGATGGCAACTACACCGCTCTTGTTGCCATGAACAACGACATCCTTTGTCTGTGTCACTACGGGGGTAGCAATAGTTCTCTTGAAAGCCGCATTCCAACTCCACTCTAGGGGAGCCACAATACTCGGCTGTTGACCGCTCGCAATGACGAAATGGCCAGTTTTTTTCGATTGATTTTTGATGGTCACCTTGAAGATGTAGCCTTGATATCTAGAGAGTGCGATAACCTCCGTTCGAAGGGAAATAGGCCAACCTTGCGTTTCGCTGGTCCACGAGCCAGGCTCCCATACATTTTTATCTTTTGCTGTTTTGCGAAACCCTCCAGAAGGCTCGCCGCCAAGGATGACAACTCCTGTCTTTAAATCTCTTATCGTTATCTTTTGTTGCATGACGATAGCGAACGGAGGAGCAGTGAAGCGGTCGACCCCCAACTGACCTGGAATAACGGAGGTTGAACCGCTGAAAATAGGTATATTACTGCTGTCAATTTCGGGAATGATCTTATTCCCATCTAAACGGAAATCAGATAGCTTAGGACGATACTTTCCTGCATTCCTGCTCTGGCCCTCCTCCCCGCGAGAGAATCGAGTCGGGGCAAACGTAAAACAAGCAAACATCACCACAAGAACAATTACTCGATCGATCACTGCGACGCGCTCCAAAGTTTACCCGGATACTCCCTTTTGATTGCGCTCCGGCATTATCCCGCCTTGAGCTAAAACGCCAGCTTGAGAGCTAACTGGACTCGCCGTGGTCCTCCTCGAAGCGACGTAATCGTAGCGAAAGTAGATGTGTTTAGAAAATTGTTTGCTGCAGGCTGTCCTAGCTGAGCATTGTTCGTTACATTGAACGATTCGGCACGAAATTGGAGTCGAAACTCTCTGGGCAAGATAAAGTCTTTGAAAAATGAAGCGTCCATATCAAAGTATCCTGGTCCGATTGCTTGGTTCGGTTTAGCTCCAAGCGGCGAGTAGTCGCTCTGGCCGATTGCCGTGGCTACAGGTGGATTTGCGAATGCACTTGCGTTGAGCCAGTGGCTCTGTGTGCGGGCGCCAGCATAGATATCAGCCCCTGGCTTAACTAAGGCAAAGCAGCCGAAGTTGGCCGTTGTTGCTACAGGGCATTGGACGCTGAAAGGCTGTCCGCTTTGATAAGTAAGGATAAGGTTCGTCGACCAACCTCCTGCCAAGGCGTTGACAAATCTGTTGGCACTTCCGAGGAAAGCTCGACCCGAGCCAACGGGCAACTGATAGGTCCCTGAAATATGCGTGATATGTGCTGTTTGGGTATCACATAATGTATAGTCCGCGTTGATCCCGAAACCAGGGAGCCATGGAGCTCGATAGGTCCCTGGCACTGAGTTGATGGTCGCTTGATTCGACAGGCATCGGCTGAATGTGTAGTTTGCCAAAATGTTGAGCCCGCGAGCCGCCTGACGTGTATATGTCATCTGGAGGGAGTTATAGCTGCTAACGGCATTCGTCGTTTCATAATTTGAGTTGTAACTGAAATTTGGGAAGGGGATGTAATTATAAATATTTGTCCCCGGAGGAAGTATCTTTGAAGTAGAGTTATGGCCCATAGCGCCGGCGTTGAGATGTCGCCCCACGCTCCCAACATATCCAATTTGAATTGAATCTTTGGACGTGAACTGATTTTGAAGTGTGAGATTGTAGACCTGAAGATATGGCGTTTGATAATCCAACTGACGCCCTATAAGGTTGAGCCCAGCCCCGTTGATAACGTTAGGATCATTATAATTTGTGGCGGCAAAGGCATTTCGCACCGTCGCGGCCTGCCCGTTTGAAGCAAGAAATGGCGTATATGAATTACTACTATTGTAGGTAAGCGTGTACTCAAAGGGATAGTTTGCTCCGAGCGTGCCGCTATAGCCTGTATTGGCTAAAGCACCATAAGCAATGCCGTAACCTCCCCGGATCACTGTTTTAGGTTGGAATTGATAGGCGAAGCCGACACGAGGGGAGAAGTTGGTAATTTGCGTATGGCCCAAGGCCGACTTCGGTACACACTTCAATTGAATATTGCTTGATGCGAGCAGAGCATCGAAAGATGCCGATCTTGCAACGTTACACCCTTCGTTCGGTATATACAGAGTGCCCGTTGCCCCATTGCCATTATCCGCTATGAAATTAGCCTGACGACCTGACGCTTCTGAATAGGGCGGGAAGTAGTCCCAACGCAGTCCGAGATTAAGTGTCAGAGTTGGTGTCGCCTTCCAGTCGTCTTGGACGTAAGCTCCAATGTAAGTCCGGGTATAGCTCGTTTGTGCAAAATTTGAGCCGCTATAGTTAGTTAATCCACCAATATTATTAATTCCTCCCGGTACTATAGATGCGGTCGGCGTCAGAAGTAGATCGGCAATGCCAAGAAGTTTGCTATTGTTATTGACCACATCGCTATATTGACCGGTATATGAGAAGTTTCCACGCCCATAGGGCGGTTGGGTGATGGTTCCGGTTATGTGATCGTATTGAACACCCATCTTAAAAGTATGGCTGCCATGTGATTTTGTAAGATTTTCCACGACCTCATAGCTGCCAATATCAGACAACGTTGGGTTATAACCGCGAACTCCAAGTGAGGTAAGGCCGCTTAGGCCGATGGGGGGGAGTCCTCCATTATTCGCGATGTTCGGAATTCCCTGGATTCCGAACATCTCAGGAATTCCGGAGTTGTCGCCATAAGATGAGAGCGAATTCTGATTAATATGATTACGGCCGAAATGAATATCATTCACCAAAGAAGAACTAAATATATGCGTGTAACCCACCGCTACTGCGGAAGCCGGATACCTTGGAGAGAGAGCTCCGTTCTGCCCGACAGCAATTCCCGGAAGCGCTCCTGGGATTTCATATGCTGTGCGATTCCAGTCTATGGAAACAAATACGAGATCTCTGGAACTGAAGCTGTGATCGATCCGAAGATCGTATTGGTTTCCGTTCTGTGTCTGTTTGGGGTTATAAAAAAAATTGTTTGCAACTCCCAATCCTGTGGGTGCCGGATAAAGATTCAATAACTTAATTGAATTCGCATCAAGTCGATTGGCTGGAAGCAGGTTGAGAGAACTGGAATAGTTGCCTGACATAAAATTCGTGATTCCCGCGATACTGCCTCCGCCATAAAATGGGTCCCGGACATATATTGGCCCTGCAGTTTTGTTAGGCAGCAAAGATACCGGGTCTACCGCTCCAGCAGCGACCATGCGTGTTGTTGCGGGATCCAATATTGTGCCAAGCCCCATCGTACGTCCCAGCGCGTCCGTCTTCGTGCCCGTTGTGTAGGCGAGAATTTCCTGAAAGTTTGTATAGCCACTATTTCGCATGAGCGATGTCGGTACGGAAGCAGTGGAGGACGCAGGAATAATGATCCGTGTTCCTTGATAGGAAAAGAAAAAGAAGGTTTTATCGGTCTGTTTGTAGAGCTTCGGGATATAGACCGGGCCGCCTATCGTCCCGCCGAATTGATTCTGTCGGTATTCGGGCCTCGGCCGATGATTAAGATTCGAGATATAGTCATTCGCATCGAAGGCCTCGTTTCGAAGGTATTCCCAAAGATTTCCATGAAGATTTCCGGTTCCGGATTTGGTGACGGCATTTACGATTCCTCCGGTGGAGTGACCGAACTCGGCGTTATAGTCACCGTTCTGGATTTTGAACTCTTGAATTGCATCAGGCGGAGGAGTGATCGTGGCGTTCGTGCCAATCGAGGCGCCACCAAAGAGCTCAACGTTATTATTGATTCCGTTCAGGCGAATATCATTCTGCCAAAGACTGACTCCTCCCACGGAGAAGAAAGCGCTCCCATTTGTCCCGGCATTACTTGTCGGCTGCCCCACTGGCGCAGTCGATACACCTGCTGAGAGTTGGGCCAGCGATACCCAGTTGCGCCCATTTAAGGGGAGATTATTGACACTTTCTGTGCCGATGGTCTGGCCGATTGCAGCATTTTCAGCTTGCAACTGTGGTGTAGCGGTAGTCACAACTACCTGTTGCGTAACCACTCCAGCAGTGAGGTTGATGTCAACAGTTAGAGTCTGCTGCACGTGAACACTTAAGTTCTTCGTAATCCAGGTGGAATAGCCATCGGAAGCAGCCTTCAAGGTGTAGGACCCCGGCTTCAGGGCGCCGAGGCTATAGACTCCGGTCGATCCCGATTCAGTTGATTGCGCCACCCGAGTCGCATCATTAACTAGAGTGATCTTCGCACCAGCAACGATTGCTCCGGAACTATCCGTAATTGTTCCGGTTATGCCTCCTGCATCAATCTGCGCTTTGAGCGAAGACGGGAAACCGATCTCGATCAACAAAAGAAGAACGAATAGTGCGGTGTTTCTACCAAGCCTGACATTCATCACTCAAAGCCTCCGAAAGGTCCAATCCCGAATTACTGCCGTAACGCGAAAGTCCGTTCCAGCACCCGAGCCGATCCATAGCGCCCGGCACAAGTCAGGGCAGCGAGACGGCACGGGGTTAGTTCTGAACTGGGTCTTCCAAAAAACTGATAACCAAATAGGAATTCCAGAAGAGACATCCAGCGCAGATTCCGACTCATTTTTTGAGACCGACGAAGTGTATGAAATTAAAGATTATGAGTCAACTTAAATGATCATTTAGGCATTAAACAATCATTTTTATTGATCTATAAAGAATAGGATCGTGATGTGATTCAGGTTTTGAACTCAAGAACCACCCAGCTCTCTCTGCGTAATGAGCTAAGAATTGCTGGTACATTCGCATACATGGAGTTGAAAGGTAATGCGGCACGGAGACAACGTCTCCAGAAGATCGTCACTCTCTTAACAAATTCCGATCGCATTGACGTTGAGAGACTGTGTGAAATTTTCGAGGTTTCTCCCCCGACCATTCGTAGGGATTTGCGCATGCTTGAATCGCGCGGTTTGCTACACCGCGACCATGGTGGGGCTACTTCGTTGGAACCTCTGTTTTATGAGGCGTTTTCGACCGATTCTTCCTTCCAGGAACAGATAAAGAAAGAGAGTTCCGAGAAGCGCCGGATTGGCATAGCGGCGGCAGAATTGATTCAAGAAGGCGAGACAATCGCGATAAGCGCTGGTACTACAACAACTCAGGTAGCCCGCAGCGTTCCACTGAATCGTCAAGCCACACTGCTTACAAACGCCGTTAACATGGCGATGGAGTTGGGCCGGCGTAGCAATCTCACAGTGACCCTGACGGGAGGAGTGATGAGGGGTGCCTGGTTCTCTCTCGTAGGTTCAGGTGCAATCGAGTCCGCGCAGCAAGTAATCTGCGACAGGCTTTTCCTAGGAGTGAACGGGATCAGCATCGAAAATGGCCTAACTGATTTTCATCAGGAAGAGGCTGCGGTGAACCGCGTGTTATGGGAACGTTCCCGACAGCGAATTGTTGTAGCCGATCACACAAAGTTTTCTGTAGTGGCTTCTTATGTTGTCGCAAATCTTAGCCAACTCGACATGATCATTACCGGCGTTGAGGCGTCGGAAGAGCTTGTGCGACCTTTCGTGGAACGGGGCATAGAGGTGCGGCGAGTCTAAGAAGACCAACTCAGCGGGGCCGATTTCAGGTACTGACAGTCCATCCACCATCCACGGCCAGCACCTGACCGGTAATGTATCTCGCGTCATCACTCAAAAGAAATATTGCGGCCCTTGCCACTTCATCGGCACTAAGTAAGGTTCCAGGAAGCGGCTGCTTGTGTTTCAAGAACTCGAGGATGGTTGGGTCACATTGAGCGCGAATGCTCATCGGTGTAGCGACCAAGCCGGGCGCAATGGTATTGATGTTGATTCTTTGTGGTGCATAATACGCAGCAGCGGCCTGGGTCATTGCAATCACTGCTCCCTTACTCGCAGCATAAGCATGAGTTGCGAAAAAATCTCCCTGCGGTGAATATGCCAGCACACTCGACATGTTAAGGATGGTGCCTCGTAGATTTGCGGGCATGACAGGATCGCGGCCCAGGAAATATTGAAGAGCACGGCGCGAGACAAGGAATGCCGAGGTTGCATTGTTTGACAGCGTAATGTCCCACCCGCTGAGGCTGCACTCGTGTAGCGCTCCATCGCCGAAGCGGCGCCCACTCATACCGACGGCGTGAAATACTGCATCGAGTTTTCCATATACATTGAGACATTCCTGGAAGGCCGACGCGACTTCTTGCTCATTTGCTAAATCAGCACAACAAGCGTGAATTGGTCCGGAGGCAGAGGATAACAAGGACGCAATCGCATCGGGATTCCGATCAACTGCAAATACGCATGCGCCCTCAGCCAGGGCGAGATGTACCGTGCTGGCCGCCATTCCGGATGCTCCCGAGACAAAGATCGTTTTGTCTTTCAGTTTCATATCAGCCTTCGGGTTATTTTTCCCTAACTCACCAGCATTTCGGTTTACGTAGTCTTTGGCGCATTTGGAGCAAAGATCCCATAGGCACGAGCCGGATTCTCTACAAATACTGTATTCAGGTGTTGATCGATCCAGCCTCGGTCACGCAGCTCTTGGCAAAATTGGCCGAGCAAAAAGGAGAGCCCAGGAGAGCCCCCGAAACTGGTCCAATATCGCGATCGCGCCGCATCCATTCCCAACATCAATTGATTGAGATAACCATGACCGGCAAGATCTACTAACAGATCCCGGGTGGGATTGTCTTCCGTTTTCCAGCGAAAGCTGGAGTCGTATTCGAGAAATACTCCGGAGGAAAGAACCTCTCGGTGATAGACGATGTCGGGCTTGCGATCGAGATGAGATATCACAACATGAGAGGGATTCACTCCCATTCTGGATAACAGTTCAATCTGCATCAAGGCGGCTGTTCCCTGCTCTGTGTGTGTCAGTATAGGAGCACCTGTCCTACAGTGCGCGATGGCGGCGGCCTCGAAAATTCTCCGCTCACGTGTTCCGATAACATCTAGCCCGCTGGCAATCTTGATGAGACCAGCCTTGTGCGCGCTTCGGTTAAGAACTGGACCATTGGTATCGTTTGCATCAATGCCAAGTTCGATCTCGTCGATAAAAATATTCGAGAGTTGCTCAACCGTGGCTCGTTCAGTCCAGTGGCCATGCGGATAATATTGCGCCAGGTGAACTCCGGTAGGACAAAGAATGTGAACTCCCGACTGGCGAGAAACAGCTGCGAGTTTAGCCACATTACGGCCCCCACCACAAGGCATCGAATCGACCATGGCACGTCCACCCGCGGAACGAAACGCGTGAAGCTCCGCCACAATACGATCGACATCCTCAAGCAGGAAATCAGGGTATTGCTGAGTTACGAAACTCCGATCGATAACGATGTGTTCGTGGGCATAACAGATGCCAAGATCATCCCTCGGAATATCACCAAGCACTGTGCGGATCACGCTCATGCGACTCGTCCTGACCTTAGTTGCAAAATTGCATTCGAGAAGAGGAGCCGGTCACGCAGGACTCCGAACGCCAGTGAACGGCTGTCCGTATTTTGACGTACACACAAGGACGCTGCGCTACCCGCAGCATGGCCCATCGCCATGCACTGTGCCATGCTCCGCACGCTTGCGTGGGCATCGTGTGTGGCGGAAAAGCATCGGCCTGCGACGAAGACGTTTTCGAGCTTCTGGGGAAGCAACGTTCGATATGGAATCCCGACACACTCTCCATCAGGCAGATACTCCCATCTAGTTACACCGCCGGAACCATGTTCTTCAATCGGTGCACCGCATAGTCCGACCTGATCGTCGAACTGGCGAGCACATAGAACATCTTCTCTGCTAAGCACATAATCGCCGATGATTCTTCTCGTCTCGCGGATTCCAATCTGTGTCCCGAAAGCAGCTAATTCGGCATGATCGTATCCGGGGACACGATCGCGAAGAAAGCGGATGTATTCAAGAGCTTGTTTGCGCCCCTCGGTTTCAGCATCACTGAGAAAAGTGGGATCAGTAGCATTGATCACATCTGAAGCACGCTTCTCAAATGACTTGACTCTGGTCATGTTCGTTGCCAACATGCGATCTACCGTCGTGATATGGTCGCTTCCTTCCCGACGTGGAAGCTCATAACCGTGATTTACAGCGTCTTCCATCAGCGCATGAAAACGTGTTTTATCGATCGTGCGCCGCGCTTCTATATCAACATTGCACATACGGAATGTAGTGGTGAGTGATTGTGCATCATGATGGTCGCCGGCCAACTCGAAGGGAGACTCAGACCAATAACAAAGGTCCGCATCCCCGGTAGCATCGACGAAGACCTTGCCTTCAATCTCTGTCAAACCCTGTTTTGTCGCTACGATCAGGCTCGTTATGCGATTCGATTTAAGCTCGACATCTTGTACCCAACAATTCATCAGGATCTTGGCGCCTGATTCCAGGACCAACTGTTCCCATGCGCACTTCAGATAATCAGGATGGTAAGTAACTCCCAACCCAGCCCCGTAGGTGTTTGGCCGTTCGACTATTTTGTCCAATTGCTTTAGCCGGCGAATCACATCGTCTGCGACGCCTCCAACGACTTTGCATGCTTGGCTTCCTGGAGTGTAAAACCCATAAAAGGTATCCAACACAGCAGTACTCGTGCCTCCAAGAAATCCATATCGCTCCAGGAGGAGAACGTTAGCGCCTTCGCGTGCCGCTGCTATCGCGGCGACGGAGCCGGCGGAACCAGAGCCCACGATAACGACATCCGCTCGAGCAATGAAACGAGTACTTTTATGAATTCGCATGCACGGCAATATATTTCAACATAATTGATCATTAGTCAATGATATGATCAATTATGTTGATTTATTGTGAGAATCTATAAATACCGCTATAGAGAAAATGGAATTTTGCAACGTCGTAGCTTGAAGAAAAAGGGAGCAGAGAATGAGCGCAGCAACCGATTATTTTGATATCGCAATGGAACATCTTCAGCGATTCCATGCCACGCAGGGCTCAAACGTTGACGCGGCCGCGAAAATTTGCGCAGATTCGATTGCAAACAATGGGCTCGTTTTTGTTTTTGGTTCCGGGCACTCCCGTTTTATGTGTGACGAGATGACCCCACGGCAGGGCGGACTTATTGGTTTTTTCGCTCTCGTGGAACTCGCTCTGTCAAACCATACAGCGATTGTGGGGTCCAACGGCTTGCGGGTTCCGCTCTCTCTTGAGAAGTATCAGGGTTTAGCTGAAGAGATTCTGAAGAGTTTTAAGTTCGGTCCAAATGACTCCTTCATTCTGGTTTCCACAAGCGGCATCCGACCCCTCATCGTAGAAATGGCTATGGGGGCTCGAACGAGAGGGCTGAAAGTGATTGCCCTGGTTTCCCGTCAGCATTCGGAACAGTCCTCAGCAAATCATCCCTCAGGTAAAAAGCTTATTGATTTAGCAGATGTAGTCATCGACAACCAGTGCCCTCCGGGGGACTGTGCCCAAAAGATAGAAGGACTCGACTGGCCAACCGGACCCGTGTCGACGCTTACTGGAGCGATGGCAATCAATATGGTGCGATCGGCCACAGCAGAAAAACTTCTCGCGCGTGGTATAAAGCCCATTGTCCTCCCAAGTCATCACTTTCCACATTTACAAAAGCCTGAAGATGCTCTTGAAGATTTTTATGAGGCATATCGAAAGAGCATCGCTCATCTATACCAATAGAAACTTCTGGGAAATCCAGGATAAATAGCATTATGGACGCAAGTGGCCCCGCTGATGGTGAAAAGGGTATAGGCCACTCATCAGCCGTTTGCGTTTTCGAAACTTTCGTGAAAATCCCGCAACGAAAAGACTTTACGATGTGATGGCAGCTAAAGAAGAGACATGTCAAAACGTCAATATATCTTAGGCATCGAATTGGGTGGCGGGCATGCTACTTGTGGCATCGCGTATCAAACAGGGATTGTCGTGAGCAAAACGATCCCTGTTGAGCGGGGAGCATCATTACGATCACTTCTTCCAACGTTGAAGGAGATACTGTACCGGCTTTTGTCTGAGGCCGGCATAGGTTTGTCACAATGCTGCGGAGTCGGAATGGCTTTTTGCGGACTTGTCGACACGAGACGAAACAGGGTTTGGTGTCTCGGTGAAAAGTTTAACGACGTAATGGATTTAGACCTGGCGTCATGGGGTCGAGAGACCTTTGGACTTCCTTTTCAACTTGAAAATGATGCTCGGCTAGCCTTGCTTGGAGAATGGGTAGGCGGAGCCGCTAAGGATGCCAATGATGTTGTGATGGTTCTTCTCGGAACAGGATTTGGAACCGCTGCGATTATGGAAGGCAAGCCAATACGCGGTCGTTATTCGTTGGCTGCCGCACGGGGTGGCCATTTCAGCGTGAGTTTGACAGCCACGAAGTGTTTCTGCGGGAACCTTGGCTGTGTCGAGACTGAGGCCTCTACCTGGCATTTAAGTGAAATCAGTAAGAGGCCGGAATTTATGTTGTTATCTGGGGAGACGGGACGTGTCTATTCCGACTTTCGCAGCTTGGGAGAGGCTTGTGAAAGAGGCGATCCAGGCGCGATTGCCTTATTGGAACACTGTATCCAAGTATGGGGTGCCGCAACCGTCACGCTGGTCCATGCCTATGATGCCGACACTGTTATCGTTGGTGGTGGTGCAATTAAGTCCTCTCCCATAATCTTGCCGTCTCTTACCCAATACATTCAGAGACATGCCTGGACTCCGTGGGGAGTAGTGGATGTGCGGCCGGCACTGTTGGGAGAAAATGCTGGTTTGCTTGGCATAACTACATTGTTCAGCACATGAGAGATCCAACTTGCTAATCGTGCGCAATAGCATGTTGCATCTTCTCAAGCGAGACTCGCGCAGTCTCCGGATAGTAGAACCAGATGAGCAACAGATCCAGTACCATCATGGCCGCGAAAAAGAAGAAAGGAACCGATCCCGATGACTTTGCAAGCAGTGGGAAGATAAGCGAGATGATTGCATTGGTGATCCAATGGGATGAGCTACCCAGGCTTTGTCCTTTTGCGCGAAGACGTGTCGGAAATACCTCGCTGATGTAAACCCAGACCACGGCCCCATGGGAGATAGCGAAGAACGCGATGTACAGCATCAAGAACCAGACGAGCAGGCCGAGATGCTGGTGAGTGTAGAACATATATCCGATTGCGGAAAGACATCCTACAAGGCCAACCGTACCTGAAAGCAGTAACTTTTTTCGTCCCAGGCGGTCGATAACCGACATTGCAATGAGTGTGGCCACAAGATTAGTCATGCCTACTGCGATCGCCTGCAGATTTCCGGATACCTTTGTTGCTCCCGCTAGCGCAAATATGTCGTTGAGGTAATAGAGCACTGCATTGATACCAGTCAGCTGGCAAAACATCCCCACTGTGATCGCCAGAAACACTGGCAGCCGGTACCTGCGCGCAGTCAGTGACTCGGATTTGCCCTGTCCATCTTCGCGCAACGATTGAAGAATTTCTTCCATCTCGCGCCTGGGATTTTCTACCTCTGTAAGTCGAAGAACCTCCAATGCCTCATCGTTTCTGGACTGAGTCAGAAGCCAGCGTGGGCTCCGTGGGATGAAGAAAAGTGCGATCAGAAAAAGAAACGCAGGGAGAGCGGAGATTCCAAGTTGCCATCTCCACTCCAACGCACCAAGTTGCAAACTTCCCAGGAGATAGTTCGAGATGTAAGCGAGCAGAATGCCAAAAACGACATTTACCTGGAAAAATCCCACCAGCCTGCCACGCCAATGGGCAGGAGCTATCTCTGCAATATACATCGGGCCAAGCACAGAAGACCCGCCAATGCCCAGCCCTCCTATGAATCGAAATAAAATGAGCGATGATAGATTCCAGGCAAAGGCGCACCCCACCGCTGAGATGACGTATAGGGCTGCCATCGCTCGCAGGCTATCGCGTCGGCCATATCTTTGACCTGGGATGCCTGCAAAGATAGCGCCAATAACTGTGCCCCATAAAGCACTCGCTACTGTGAAGCCGAGAGCCGCTTCAGATAGATGGAATTGTTGCGTCAAAGCAGCCGTCGTTCCGGAGATGACTGCAGTGTCAAAGCCGAAAAGGAGGCCGCCTAGAGCTCCCACAACGGTGCTCTTGATTACATGGGACGATAGTTTCATGAATGTTCCTGGCCAACATTACCGCACAGGTGAACCTGAATGCCAAGCTCTTTCGCCATAGAAGCCTTTACAGCAAGCGCGTGTTTCGCCTGATCAAGGTCGCTAGCGTAAGCGACATTGACATGATTTGCACGGTGGCGTGCCATAAAAGCATCTCTTGAAACGCCATAGAAGACGACATTCACCAAAGGCCATTGAGGAGTTGTGTTTTTCCATCGGCGCTCTACCTCTGCCGTCGGCAATTCCACGACAGATCCAAGGCCGATATCGATATGCAATGACCCTCGCTCAACGAAGACACGACTCCATACAATGTTCCCTTTTCGCCCGACGCCTTTCAGAGAGCCTCCACCCAACGGGAAATACATCGCTGGCTGCCTGTCACTGGACGAGCCGGCATATCCACCCACAAAATGGTTTGCCGGTGCCGCACCCGATATCTGTAAAACCCACACGAAATCGGAGATTTCATCGCTGCTGTAGCTCTCGCCCCAACGCACATCGTGCAGCGTCGTTGATGGATCCATACCGAGTGCTGACCAGCATCGGTTGGTCAAGATGGCATCCACACCGGCACATTCATCTACTTCGTTGAAATGTGGCAGCGGCCCCCCTGCGTACAGCTCTGACTTCGTATGTTCGTCATAGACCGGTGGGCGTAATGCATTATTCAGCAGTCCCTCTACCAAATCGGAGGCTGGAACCATGTCCTTCAGGCCTTGTTGGTACTGAATCCCAATTGCATCACACGAAAAGTCAGCGGCAATTCTGACGGATGCGATATACATCTTGCACTGTTCGTGAATCTGCTGATCAGTAAGCTCTGTCGTCGGATCGCTGCCCGTAGTGAACTTCATGCCCTTCGCATCCAACCAAACACGAACTGCCTGAGCTTCTTCATCCGATACGGTACGCATTCGCGCCACGAGGGACGATTGACTCAATCGCTCTTTGAAAAATCCAGCTGGATTCAACATCTCGTCGTCGATAATGGCGTTGTACATGCCCATGCATCCTTCATCGAAGACACCAAGAATAATCTTGCGTTCCCGCAGTTCCTTCGCAAGTCGGCCGCCTAGATCCGTTGCTTGCCGAGGAAGCTTCTGAAGTTCTAAATCGCGCACATGCGAAACGTCATGCACGACAACCTTCCGTTCGATCCATTGCCTGAGCCCATTCAGGAAAAATTGATCATCGAAGTTTTCACTCCATAGAGTGGAGAAAGGAACGCCAGCTTTTACCAACGATCCATTCAGATTCAGCAGGCCCACCAACCCTGGCCACTGCCCGGACCAATTCGCCACGGTCAGGATAGGGCCACGATGGCTGCGCATACCCGGAAGCACGTGATGTGTGTACTGCCATGCAGCCGTAGCAAAGACAAGATTAGCCTCAGGATCAATGCCCGCGAAGATATCCATGCCCATACGCTGGCTGGAATTAAACCCATGCCCTTTCGCCTTGTCTATCGGAAACGCTCTCCTAAGAACTACTCCCTCGTTGGCAAAACACTCCGTCAGCTTCTCCTCCAGAACTGCTTGTGCAGGCCAGCATGCACGGTTTGCAGACTCTCGAAGATCTCCGCTCGTGATAAGAATTGCTTCCCTCATTCCCAACCCTTTCCTTATAGCGTGAGCCTGATGATTGCTCTTTTTGCTGCGACGGGTGAATCCCGCTAAAGGATCAAGCTATCATCGTGTTGTGCTTTGGGGGAAGATAACTCTCTCGCAATACCCTTGATGCTGAGCCGAAGAATGGCAAGGTAGAACTGTCCGTTGCGCTGACAATCACTGCAACCGCTTATAACATGCCATCTTCTTAGAGATCTCTTGAGCAATAAAAACACCGCACAAAGACTTGGAACCGCTAAGGAACGGGCAGTGCCGTGTCGGTGTAATTTTAACGACCTCGCGAGCGCGACGACCGTTTGCACGTAATCGTCGCAATACAATGAGGCTTGATTTCACCGTTGAAGAGAGAAGATTTCGCTGTGTGATTTTGCGATGGGAGCCAAATCGGGCTAATGTGACTTTCTAAGCATTGCCGTTCCTGACTTATCCGCCCATAGGGAAATATATTCGCCGGTGGCTTTACGAAACTCGTCAATGGCCTGAGTGGCACCATTCCAAGTACCAGATGAATAATCGTGAAGAATCATCATTCCACCTTTGTTGGTCCGAGGATAGAAAAACTCCAAGGCTGCCTTCATCGGTGTATAGAGATCACAATCTATATGGACGAGAGCGAACCTGGCCGACTGAACTTCAGGAATGATTGATTCGGGGAAATATCCCGGGACGTATACGGTGGTGGAACTGTGGCCTACAGTTGCTTTCACGTAGTCCATAGAAGTATCCCCAAAATAGCCGGGCTCAGCGCTGCGCTCCCCAACCGTATCCCGTTCGTCAAAACCAGAGAAAGTATCGAAAAGGTACAACTTTCTTTGTGATTCTGCGGCATACGAAGCCAAAACCGCCGCCGAATTTCCCTTCCAGACACCCAATTCAACGAAATCACCGTCGATTTCTTCGCTTTGAAGTTGGCGCAAATTAAGTAAAAGCGCCATGAATCTGGTCGCATCGCCATTGTTGTTGATCTTATTTCCACGTATCCAACGGCGATACAGATCGTCCCTGCCATGAAATGACTTGATCGAATCTGGATAGTACGCGGTGAAGTGTGGAACAACGCCAGTAGGCGTCCATGGAGTAAGCCCGAAGCGCATTTTCGAGAGGCAAGACCTTTGAAGATTAAGGATGTGCCACTTTACAGACGCCGCCAATTCAGGCGGGGATTTCCTCATCAATTTAGCGAGCTTGTTTTGTTCCTCTGGCATGCCTTTTCCTCATGTTGAAATTAGGTTCCGCGTCACACGCAGACTTCAAATCCACCCACTCGCGCTTAGGCAGTAATTATAGAGGAATCAATTTAAATTTTGCTTCAAATCAACGCGCATTAGCGATTGGATTCTTCGGGGGCACACAAAACAGAGTTTATGTGGTGTTCAAAATAAATAAAGAGCGCTTTTCCATACACGTGCCTTGTTCCATGAGAATTGAATTCTAGGGATGTTTTGCTGGGGTGTTCTCATGAAGGACTACTCCCTCGCGCTTGCCAGCTTTCAGGTCTTTGTATCGCTGCAATTCGCGATTGGCATCAGATGTTCGTCCTGCGCGACGATAAGCCACCTGAAGTTGGTAATGTACAAAATCACTTGCAGAATCAAGACGAGCCGCAATCTCGAGGTGTTCGATTGCTTCCTTGATGTTTCCGCCTTCAAGAAGCACTTTGCCGAGTTGATACTGTGCTTGGGGGTAATTCGGATTCAATGTCAATATAGATCGCAACAGCTCGATGGCTTCTTCTTTCTGCGAACCCTCGAGTAGGGCATAGGCCAGGTCATACTTCGCATCCATATCATTTGGATTGATCACCAACTCGGCACGCAGTTCCGGAATGGCCTGTTCCGGTCTATCCAAGCGAATCAACGTGGCGCCAAGTTCATAATGCACGTCCGACATCGAAGGATTCTGTTGCATCAATTCGCGAAGGCATGGAATCGCCAGTTCATAGCTTTCCGATGCTGTATACAACTTGCAGATGAGAAGGCGGATATCCTGTGGCAGGCTTCGCGTCCTCAAAATGTCTGCAATTGCATTAGCTTGTTGCGGGTGATTCGTTCGAACCAGAGAGTACGCCCACGCATATGCCGTTCGGGCATCCTGCATCGTCAGATCGCTAACGATCGCAAAGTTTGCGACCGCTTCTGCAAATCGCTCCAAAGAAAATTGTGACATCGCAAGCATCAGACGGGATCGCTCGTCTTCCGGACTTCTCGAAACAATAGGTCCGAGAACTCGGATGCTTTCGGCGTAATTCTCCAACTCAAAAGCAGCGGCCCCAAGATTTCGCATTAGCCCTGGTGTAGATGCGTCCCATCGCTCCGCTTCCTGAAAGTGATGGAGCGCATCACCATACTGTCCCCGCTTTGCGTCTGACGTTCCCCAGTCATTGAATCCATTAGAAAGTATCTGTCTAAGCTGACGCTCACGCTCTCTAAGACTCCGCATCTGCGATGCAGAGCCTTCAGAATGCTTGAGCGCAGTATCGACCTTATGAAACTGGCGGATAGCGAGTCTTGTCAGAGACTGCGATGAAACGACAACAGCATCCGGGTTTCCCGAGGCCGTAGCCCGTTGCTGCTGATCCAGCAATTTTTGCAATTGCTCGAACTCCGGATCGTCGACGACCGCGGAGCTCGATTGCCCGCTGACATTGAGGGCGATTCCAAGAACACACAGAGCCGCCAACAGTGCGAATCGCATTGCAGGAAACATGCGCTTATAAAGACATGTGAACAAGGTCGCCTAGTTTACAGGAATAGTTTAGCTACAGAGCCGGCAGATTCCTATCGCTGGAATCTGCCGGCCAGTTTCTAAAAGTTCACGTGCAGACCGTATTGAATCTGACGCGCATTTCCAATCAGGCCGCTCGACGTTCCAAAACCCGATTGCAGATCCTGCCCGCTGACAATATTGTTCGTCGCGCTACAGGGAGCGTAGAGAGCATGACCTGATGTTGCATCATGTCCGATCACGCCACCACAATTGACTGCCGAAATGGGTGAGTTCTGCGAAAGCGAGGATGGGTTGAAGTTCGGGTGATTGAGGAGGTTGAAGAAGTCCAGGCTGAACTTGATTGTGGCTCGCTCATGGAAGATGCCCCAGTTCTTGTCCAGCGACAGATCGGTGTTGTTGAAGTTCGGTCCTCCACAAAATCCTCGTGGGGCCACGTTGTTGGGAATCGTGCCCAGAGCATATCCAATCAGCGTAAATGCTTCTGGGTTGATGATCGTGTTATCGTGCCGACCGGTGACACAGCTCTGCCCTGTCATCAGCGGTCGCTGCGGAGGCGTATAGCCGGTTTGAACGAGAGCGCCGCTCTGATTCAGCTGACTGGTGTAAGTCGTGCCAGTTACGGGATCGATACCGAGATTGTTCTCATGCGCTCCCTGGAAGATAGTGAAATTGTTACCATTCTGGGCCGACAAGATTGTTGCCAACTCCCAGCCCCCAATAATGGTGCGTTCCATCGTATTGGCTCCACGCAGTTTGGGCAGATACCATATGGCATTGACGACGAACATATTAGGCCGGTTTACGTTGGAGGTGCCGTAGTCGAGGCGTGGCATCGTGTAATAAGTACGCGCCTGATTGCCGATGCCTCCGCTCGAGTCGTCGGTAACGACATCCGTTAGGGCATGCGACCATGTATACGCCGCTCCGAGTTGCAGAACATCGCCGATCCGACTGTGGAGTGAAATCTGCAGACCGTTGTAGTTGGAGCTGCCTCCGTGTGCCCAGTAGGTCAAGGTACTGTTATTGCCCCCCGCAGGATAAGGACGAAACTTATTGACATCTCCGCTGTTCGCGAAAGTTGCTGCCATCCAGTTGTTAGGAGCAATGGAATTGACGTCATAGGAACTGGTCAGATGAATTCCACGGTTTCCCACATAGGCCATCTGGAACGTCGTATTTCGGCCGATCTGCTGCTCGATAGCCAGGTTCCACTGCCACGAGTTCGGCAAGGTGGCACTCGGGTCTTGGCCACCAGACGGGCTTGCTGTTCCGGATAGACTCGAAGGCGTTGCTCCCCCCAGCGTACGTGGATAATTGTTGGTTGTCAGAGCAAACGGAGCATTGGAAACCAGTGTGTACCGAGAGATCCGTTCACGCTGATAGAACTGGCCAAGTCCTGCCCGGAAGACCGTCAGCCCAGTGCCAAAAGCATCCCACGCCACGCCAATGCGCGGAGCAAAGTGGTTGTATCCATTCTTTACCAGCGACCGGTTCGGCCCCGGTGTCCCGCTGCTGAAGTTTGTTCCGAACTGCTTATTCGCGTCTCCGCAAGGATCCGTTCCGGGCGCGACCCACAACCCATTACAGGCGTCGCTGGCAGGTTTGGATGGATCATAGAGCTGCGGCTGAAAGCTGGTGATCTGATTATCCGGCTGAAAGGGAGCCAACAGCAACGAATAACGGACCCCATAGTTCAGCGTCACACGCGACGATACCTTCCAGGTATCTCCCGCATAGAACTCATAATCACGCCAACGGAGCTGAGCACGAATATTCGTCGATGTTTCGTTGATGTTGAAGACATTGTTCGTCAACTCAAGGTTCGCCAGTCCGTCGTTAGTATCGATACCGCCGGCATTGGTGGCAACGCTGCCAATTGTCGGACGCTCGCCCGTGCTGCTATTGACGTCTTCGTTTTTGCCATTGAAGCCGAAGAATGCACCGAATTTGAACGTATGCTGCCCTTTTACCCAGGAGAGATCGTCCCGGAAGCTGTAGATGTCCAGCTGATTCTGCCAGGGAGCCTGCAGCGACGTTTTGCCTCCATAAGAGCCGAAATCTACCGTCGGCACGCCAAGCTGGCTGTGCTTCAGCGATTCCGAATAGAGTGTAGGAACGGCTGCTGTGACCTGCGGCAGAAGATCCGGATTTGTCCCACCCGCGGTGATTACGATGCGATTGTTGGAGTAGTTGAAGGCGGCATCATTCACTAACGTGCTTCGGATGGTCGAAGTCCAGTGCGCCGTTATCGACTTCGAAGGTTGTGCCCAGTTGCTGTTTAAGGCCGGATAGACGGTATCGCCCCAATAACCGGCATTGAAGGCGGGGTTGGTCCAGGTGTCCTGTGTATATCGACCCATGATGTGGTTGGAATGATTCAGGTCGTAGTCAACGCGGGCGTTTTCCTGTCTCCACTGCAGCGCCGTTGGAAGAGACATCGACCAGTTCTGGCCGTTGGAGTTCAGTGCTCCATTCGGAGTGTTCGGCAACGGAAGCAGCTGCATAACCGTCGCAGCCGAAGGATCCACAGCAGCCAGCTTATATGGCCCAGCCAGCTTCGATGCTGGAACAGCGCTAAAATTCGGCAGACCTGAAGTGTTGCAACCGAGCGTCGAAAAATCTCCAGCGCGTTCGGCTGCGGTCGGCACGCAGGCGCTCACCTGACGGCCTTTAATCTCGTGATTCCATTCCTGGTTCCAGAAGAAAAATAACTTATCTCGAATGACTGGCCCGCCGATCGAGTAGCCCCAATCGTTGCGGCGCTGCTTGTCCTTGCCATCGAGAGGCAGACCTTTGCCCCCGTTGGGCGCAGAGAAGTAGGTATAAGTGTTCAACGCATCGTTGCGACCGTTATAGAACGCGCTTCCATGGAAAGCGTTGGTTCCACTGCGAGTGATAATGCTGATGACTGAACCGGAAGCTTGTCCATATTCGGGCCCATAGCTGTTCAACAGCATCTTGAACTCAGCGATCGCCTCGTTAGACGGATAAATCAAGATGGTGCGATTGGATCCCACGTCGTTGTTGTTCACGCCATCGACCAGGAACAGGTTATTCGTCGTCGGATTGCCATTCACGGACATATCCACGCCGCCGTTCAGGCCCTTGCCAGTGTTTTGAAAGCCATTTGCGGCTGAAACGCCGGGTTGAAGCTGCGTCAGCTGTACGAAGTTGCGGCCGTTCAGGGGGAGTTCCTTTACCTGGGTCCCATCGACCGTTTCGCCTAAGGTGGCGCTATCTGTCTGAACCTGAAGAGCGTTTGCCTGGACCGTGATGGCCTCGGTGACGCTTCCGACCTGAAGTGGAGCGTCGACAGTGGTCGTCGTCGCAACGTGAACTACGGCGTTCGTCGCATTGAACTCTTTGAAGTTCGCAGCCGTAACTTTCACATTGTAGGTGGAATCGGGAAGTTCAGTAATCGTGTAGTTGCCCTGAGTATCGGCCGTTGCCTTGTAGGTTTTAGAAGTCGCGACGTTCGTCACGACGATAGATGCTCCGGGGACAGCAGCCCCTGAGCTATCCGTCACGGAGCCACTGATCGTGCCAGTAAGTTTTTGTGCGTTTATCGCAAGCGGGCTCAGTAACAGGATCGTCACCAGAGCCACAAGAAGCGACCAGTTCGCTGATCTCTTCATGGTATTGCCTCCTAAAGGGTTCATTCGGCTGGACCGTCTCGGGCTGGTTCAGCTCAATTTTTTCTGTGTTCCTCATGGGCTCTACTGAAAATTTTGAGATCCCTGTGAGGGTAGACATTTTGGTGACAATCTTCAGTACTAAACTGTTTTAGGCAACGTTTTAAATCAGGAAAATAATGCGCCAAAACGTTTAATTGCTCGATGTCTTGATTGTCAAGCCGAATCTTCAGGACCCGATAAGCAAACGGATTCCCCAGTAATCCAAGTGGAATACCAAATCTGAATGGATTTAGTGAATAATGCCCAGTTTTTGGATGGTCCGGCACTGTAGGTGCCGTATCGGTTCCTAACCTCTCTGAAGTGGAGGAAGGCAGGGGCTCTAATTACTTTCGCTAAGGGCACTTGTTATAGGCCGCTGCTCAATTTCAGCGTCCGGAAACGGTTAGCGCTGGAAATGCGAATGGATGGCCTCAGCACTGACTGAGCCACTCCCTTCCTTCAGATAATAAAAGCGATCCGCAGCAAACGCGCCCAGGCGTTCCGTCTTTCCCGATGGCCAGCGAACCTCAATGGAATCAATCTTAGAAGCATTCGCAATGCCGAAATGGACACGAAGATCGCTCTGGGAGAGATAGCTTCCTCCGCTGCGAACTTCGTCGGTCTGAGTAATGCCACCAGACGTGATCGTCACCCTCGCTCCTAAGCCGAGGCGGTTGCTTTTGGTCCCGGCGAGCTCGAAACTGACCCAATGCATCCCCGGGACTCCCTCGTTATGAAGGATCATGGAAATTCCATCAATATCTCCGACTACGGCGTCGACATTGCCGTCATTATCAAGATCGGCGACGGCGAGCCCTCTACTGACACGTGGATCTATGAGAGCGGTACCCGCCTGCTGACCGGCATCGCAGAATGTGCCATCCCGCTTGTTCAGGAAGAGGTTCTTGGGCTGACGATAGCGCGCTCCTGACGGGAGTGAATCGACCTGCGGATAAACTTGTCCGTTCACTGCCAGTAAGTCCAGCCAACCGTCATTATCGAGATCGACAAAGGCATCTCCCCATTTGACCCATGGGAGAGCAGCAACCGCGACTCCGGCATCGTAAGAGATATCACGGAAGTCATACTTCCCAAGGTTTTGGTAGAAAGCATTGTCTTCGTCAGAGAAGTTGGTCACATAGATGGAAAACCGCCCCGAGTGGTCATAATCTCCTACAGCCACACCCATCGATCCCTGCTCAGACCCATCTGCGCTCACGGCCGTTCCGGATTCCAGACCGATCTCCGTAAACTTTCCTTTGCCGTCATTCCGGTAAAGGAAATTAGGAGTCGAATCGTTGGCCACGTATATATCCGGCCTGCCGGTATTATTGAAATCCGCCCACACTACACCGAGGCCATAGTAGCCATTGGGATCACTGACGCCTGCAGTTTTCGACACATCGGTAAAGGTCCCATCGCCATTGTTATGAAAGAGTGAGTCGCCCGCGCCCTTTAACCCGCGCGGTCCGCACTGAACATCGATGCCGCGATACCGGCATGTCGAAGCCTTCCCAAAACCGGGTAGATCGGTCAGGTGGAAGTCGACGTAGTTGGTCACCACAAGGTCGACGAAACCGTCGGCGTCATAGTCGCCGAAAGCGGCGCCCGTCGACCATCGTCCGTCGGTTACACCAGCCTGCTTCGCCACGTCGGTAAAAGTGCCATTCCCATTATTCCGATAGAGTACATTTCCTCCCAGACAGGTTACGTAGATATCGGGATAGCCATCATTGTTGTAGTCGCCTACGGCACCTCCCATGGCAAAGCAGGGAAAACCTACGCCGGCCTTATCGGTTACATCCGTGAAGGTGCCATCGTGATTATTATGGAAAAGCGCGCTTCGAGCCTTCTCTCCCCTGAGGGCCATTTCCACGGTAGGCGCATTGGTGAAATAGAGATCTTGCCAACCGTCGCCGTCGTAGTCAATAACGATTACGCCTCCGCTCATCGACTCGACAATGTATTTTTTATCGGTCGCGGAGAGATGACGAAATCGGATGCCCGTCTTTGCGGTGATAATCCACCAGCTGGGAACCGGTCGGTCGCGGCATATCTGTGATTTTGCACCCGGTGGAGGAGGTACGGCAGGACTATGGGCTTGTGTCAACAGAGCGCCTGTCATGGAGGCCTGCATGAGCCAGATTGCCACGCCGCGTGACAGCCCCTTTGTCAAAAACAACCTCTCACTACGTCTCTCTTGAATTATCGCTGCGCAGCCTGAGCCTGCGTCTTTGCAGTTCTCGACTGTTTCGCGAAGGGTGTTTTTAAAGCATCGTCATTATCAATAGCACATTTACGGAAATGTCGGGTGATGCCATTGAATCAACATTCCTTTATTTCTCTGAAGTTGACTTGATATGGAGGCCGCTTCAACTTTGGAAAGATACGTGCTGGTCCAGACCCAAATGCCCAAAATTCATGGCTTTCGACCGGGTGGACTTTATCATAGGTAACTCAATTGTAGGTAACTCAGCGGAGATCTATCGGATTTGCGACCAGCTACAGAGGGCCTCTCTGGCTAATCTTCCTGTGCTTATCACGGGTGAGAGTGGAACAGGCAAAGAGTTAGCCGCCCAACTCTTGCACAACATGAGCTCACGACATGCGAACAAGTTTCTAAAACTGAACTGCCCGGCAATGTCGAACCAATTCTTCGAATTGGAACTATTCAGCAAGGCGGAACAAGTCGATGGCGGCACATTGTTCTTGGACGAAATTGGAGAGTTAGACCTTACACTTCAAAGCAAACTTTTGCATAAGTTGCAGGATTTTCGTCTTATTGGTCTTCGTGAAGAGAGACCTATCGACGTCCTTTTGGTCTGTGCCACAAATCGCGACCTTGAAGCCGAGGTTGAAAATGGAACCTTTCGGGCTGACCTTTTCCATCGCATCAACGTATTGAGAATACAAATGCCAGCCCTACGTGAATGCGTCACGGATGTGCCGATTCTGATGAACCATTTCGTCAAACTGTACGGCCAGAAGTTCGGAAAAAATCCTGTTCCTCCGAGCCCCTCCTTAATGAAGGCGCTTGCCTCTTATCATTGGCCTGGCAACATACGTGAGCTTGAAAATATCGCCAAACGATATGTTGTTCTAGGCGGCGAGGAGTACGTTCTCTCAGCGATGAAGCCCTCTTCAGGGCAATTGGCTTGTTCTGAAGCGATTGATCTTACAGTTCCGTTGAGGGTTCAAACCAAGCGAGCGGTCCAGCACCTCGAAAGCAAGATTATTTTGAGCGTGCTTGAAGCGCATAATTGGAACCGCCGAAAAGCCGCACAATCACTCGATATCAGCTACCGCACGCTCTTGTACAAGATAAAAGAAGGCGGCTTGCCACGCTTGGGCAAGACCTTCATGCCATAATCCCTTCCGACCAAAAGATCAATCTACGCCTGCCCTTCTCATGATGAGCTGCAAGTTTGGAAGTCTACATGCTTCTAGAGATTGCGTTGCAGCAGTCAGCCGTTCCAAATCATGCAAGTGATGTCATGAATCTCGCTACAGTGCAGAAATTATGCAAATGATTTGCACGAGCATGCAATTGGCGGTTAAAAGTTACGCAATCGGGAGAGTTAGCGTGGTGAATTTCGGAGTAGTTGGCTATGGATACTGGGGACCAAACTTGGTCCGCAATCTGTTTGAAGTTCCTGAGACGCAGGTTGTAGCAGTGAGCGACATGAACCAAGAACGGCTGAAACTGGTTAAGAGCCGTTATCCGTCAGTTGAAACGACGACGGACTTCCAACAACTGCTCAACAATCCAAAGATCGATGCGATTGCGATCGCAACGCCGGTCTTTACGCACTATGAGCTTGCTTTGCAAGCTTTGCAAAGTGGTAAACACGTCATGGTCGAGAAGCCTATGACCTCCACATCGGAGCAGGCTATGCACCTGATCGATGAAGCCGCCAGGCGCAATCTTGTGCTTATGGTGGACCACACGTTCGTATACACAGGCGCCGTACGCAAGATCAAAGAGATTGCTGATTCCGGAAAACTGGGAGACATCCTTTATTACGATTCGACCAGAATCAATCTCGGTCTTTTCCAACGAGATGTTGATGTGATCTGGGACCTCGCCGTTCACGATCTGGCAATCATGGACTATATTCTTCCGTCGACACCGTGTGCGGTTGCCGCCACAGGCATCAATCATGTCTTCGGCGGCACGGAGAACCTGGCTTACATCACCATGTTCTTCGAAGAAAATGTGATCGCTCATGTGAACGTAAACTGGCTATCCCCTGTCAAAGTGCGACGCACACTGGTAGGCGGGAGCAAGCAGATGGTCGTGTATGACGACATGGAGCCTAGCGAGAAAGTCAAGATCTATGACAAAGGAATCACAGTAAACTCGACGCCCGATTCTCTTTATAAGGCATTGGTCGGATACCGTTCAGGTGACATGTTCGCTCCTCAACTGGATGTGTCAGAAGCGCTCAAAGTCGAGATTCAGCACTTCGCGGACTGCATAAAGACAGGGGCGGAACCTATCACTGGTGGACAAGCCGGTCTTCGAGTTGTTCGCATCCTGGAGAGTGCATCTCTTTCGATGAAACAGCGCGGCAAACTCGTCACCCTCGCTGACGAACTCACACTCAGTCGCGGAGCGGCCTAATGACAAGTCAACTTATGACAAATCCGCTTTCGATGGATCTAGACGCGGGAGCCGTCGAAACTCCTCACTATGCAGTCTCGGCGGAATTTAGTCGCATCGCTCCCGATGTCAAGCTGGGCGCTGGTGTACGTATCTTTGCCTTCGTCAATCTTTACGGATGCTCCATCGGAGAGAACAGTAAGATTGGAACCTTTGTCGAGATCCAAAAAAACTCGGAGATCGGAAAGAATGTCAAAGTCTCGAGCCATACCTTCATCTGCGAAGGAGTCAAGATCGAGGATGACGTTTTTATAGGACATAATGTCTCCTTTATTAACGACAAGCATCCTCGATCCACAAACTCGAATGGCAGCCTGCAAAACGAAGCCGATTGGCAGGTCGTGCCGACGCTCGTAAAGCGAGGCGCATCCATAGGAACAAGTTGCACAATTCTCTGCGGAGTCACGATCGGCGAATCCGCCATCGTAGGCGCAGGAAGCGTTGTGACTCGTGATGTTCCGCCGAACACCATCGTGGCAGGTAATCCTGCCCGTCTTTTGAAGAGAGTGGAGGAAGCATGAAGGTTCCCTTTGTTGATCTTAAATCCCTGCATGATGGAATCAGTGATGAGCTCCGGGAGGTATTCGACCGCGTTCTCAATAGCTCGGCCTTTGTATTGGGTCCGGAAGTTCAACGGTTCGAGCAGGAGTTCGCTGCATATGTAGGAACGAGCCACTGTGTCGCAGTAAACACTGGGACCGCGGCACTACATCTTGCATTGGCTGCACTCAATATTGGTAACGGAGATGAGGTAATTACCGTTCCGCACACGTTCATTGCAACTGCTGAAGCTATCTCGGCGGTCGGAGCGCTACCGGTGTTCGTCGACATCGACCCCGTAAGCTTCACGATGGACCCGAATTTGCTTGAAGCGGCAATCACCAGCAGAACCCGTGCGATCATTCCTGTCGATCTGTACGGGCAGGTGGCGGACATGGATGCTATTCAGGAGATTGCTGACCGCCACGGTATACCTGTTATTGAAGATGCATGTCAGGCCCACGGTGCGGAGTACAAGGGACGGAAAGCAGGATCGTTCGGAGTAGCCGGGTGCTTTAGCTTTTACCCAGGAAAAAATCTTGGTGCCTGTGGCGAAGGCGGAGCCGTGACCACCAACGATCCGGAACTCGCCCAACGGATTCGGCTGTGGCGCGATCACGGATCCTCCAAGCGATACGAGCATGTCTTTCCGGGACTAAATATGAGGATGGAGGGAATTCAAGGAGGAATTCTTTCTGTCAAGCTGAAGTATCTCGATCGCTGGAACAACCAGCGCAGGTTGGCCGCAGCTGAATATGACGCGGCACTGAGAGAGACAGAAGTTGAAATCCCGACCGAAATGCCCTACAACCGGCACGTCTATCACCTCTACGTTATTCAATCCAATAAGCGCGATTCGCTTCGCGAGCAATTGTCGGAAGCCGGTATCGAATCCGGATTGCACTATCCGACACCTTTACATCTCCAGAAGGCGTATCGTTTTCTCTCTTACAAAGAGGGAGATTTTCCAGTGACCGAAAGAGTAAAGGATCGTATTCTTTCGCTTCCTATGTATCCCGGAATCAATTCTGAGGCAATTGCACATGTCGCCTCAGAATTGAAGGAGAGTTGTTATGTCGGTTGACCAAGAAGCTATGATTGCCTCTGAAGCGAGGACAGTGCCTGCCGTCTTCGGAAGCAAAAAAGTCGTGGAAGATCCCTCCTGGGAGTGGGAGTTCGCCTCTCACCTGAAACAGACTTATTCCTCATCGGAGTTGCTGGCCCTTTTTTCCAGATATAGAAACGAAGAGGGTCCCTTTGAGTCACAGATGCGACGAGTTCTTGTTCGGGCAATGTGCAGGGCTGCGGGGCATTCCCTCCAGACAGGACCAGGAGTCGTCCTAAAACATGCTGAAACCATGGAACTTGGCGATGCTGTCTTCCTCGGATCGCAGACGATGATTCAAGGTCGCTACGATGGTACATGCCGCATAGGTAGCCATGTCTGGATCGGTCCTCATGCCTACTTCGATGCGCGAAATTTGGTTATCGAAGATTATGTTGGATGGGGGCCGGGAGCAAAGGTGCTTGGCTCTTCACATACAGGCAATCCAACTGATGTTCCCATCATTGCCACCGAGCTTACGATTAAACCAGTAATCATCGGCTACGGAGCAGATATCGGCACCAATGCAACAATCCTTCCTGGTGTTCGCGTAGGAGCCAACGCCATCGTAGGTGCAGGTGCAGTTGTGACCGCGGATGTGCCGGAATATGCTGTCGTGGCCGGTGTACCCGCAAAAGTTATCCGTTATCGCCAGTAATGACAACAGACTATTTAGTAGTTCAAAGAATGATGAAGCCAATAAGTCAGGGGAGCAGAAGGAAATAAAATGAATCCTGTTGAAGGTGCAAAGATACTCATAACTGGTGGGGCGGGATTCGTGGGCAGTGCCACCGTGGATCAACTCTTGAACGGGGGCGCCGCCGAAGTACGCGTCCTTGATAATTTCATTCGCGGCAACACTCGCAATCTGGAGGCAGCTCAGAAGACTGGGCGGCTTATGCTCGTTGAGGGTGATATCCGCGATGCAGATTTGGTGGACAGCCTGACCGAGGGCACAGACTATGTATTCCATCAGGCGGCGCTAAGAATTACGCGTTGTGCGGAAGCTCCGCGGGAGGCTATTCAAGTTCTGATCGATGGCACCTCGAATGTTCTGGAAAGCGCGGTCCGCCATAAGGTCAAAAAGGTTGTTGCGGCTTCCTCCGCTTCAGTCTACGGTGATCCGTCTTATCTGCCGATGGATGAGGCCCACCCTTTCAACAATCGTACGCTTTACGGTGCGGGTAAGATCGCCAATGAACAGATGCTTCGCTCCTATTACGAAATGTTCAAGCTGCCTTATGTAGCATTTCGTTACTTCAATATCTACGGACCCAGGATGGATCTCGACGGTGTTTATACCGAGGTTTTGGTTCGGTGGATGGATGCGATCGAAGCCGGTCAGTCTCCTAAGATCTTCGGCGACGGATCTCAATCGATGGACTTCGTCTATGTCGATGATGTCGCAAGAGCGAATGTGGCTGGCCTCGTATCCGACACAACCGATGAAGTCTTCAACGTGGGAACAGGCGTTCAAACAAACTTGAATGAGCTTTGCCATCTGCTGCTAAAGGTTACTGGGTCGAACCTTAAACCCGAGTATCACGAGGCACGTAAGGTCAATAACGTCCAAACAAGACGGGCAGCTGTGGAGAAAGCAGAAAGAATGCTCGGTTTCAAAGCAAACGTCGATCTTGAGGCCGGCTTGAAGTTGCTTATTGAGTGGCGCGACCAAGTTAAGTCCGAACTGACCGCAACAACGGGGAATGCAAAGTGACTACTATCTCAGCACAATCCATAGCAATGATCCCAGTAGCTCGACCTTTCATCGGTGCGGAGGAAGAGCACGCAGTCGTCGAGGTTCTACGCTCGGGTTGGGTGACCCAAGGCCCCCGCGTCGCTGAGTTCGAAAAGAAATTCTCAGCGTATATCGGATGCGATCACTCAGTCGCCGTTTCCTCCTGCACGACAGCCCTTCACCTTGCCTTCGTGGCAATCGGAATTGGCCCTGGCGACGAAGTTATCTGCCCAAGCCTCTCCTTTATCGCAACGGCGAATTCAATTGCCTATGTAGGCGCTACGCCGGTGTTCTGCGATATCGATCTCGCAACGTATAATCTCGATCCGTCAGCAATTGAGGGACTGATTACACCGCGCACCAAGGCGATTCTGGTAGTTCACCAGATCGGTCTGCCGGCCGAAATGACTGCGATCTTGGCAGTTGCTGCAAAGTATGGCCTGGCGGTCATCGAAGACGCTGCCTGCGCTATCGGATCAGAATATGAAGGCAACCTTATTGGTAAGCCGCTAGGCACCATGGCATGCTTCAGCTTCCATCCTCGCAAGATTCTAACGACGGGAGAAGGCGGCATGATCACTACCAATGACGCCATCCTGGCTGAGAAACTCCGGAAGCTTCGGCAACATGCAATGAGTTTGTCTGATGTTGCCCGTCATAACGCTAAACAAGTGACCGCTGAAACCTATGATGAGGTGGGCTATAACTTCCGCATGACGGACATGCAGGCCGCCATGGGAATTGTCCAGCTTGATCGTCTACATGGCTTTCTGCAAAGGCGCCGCTATCTGGCCTCACGCTATGATGAAGCGCTCCATCCCCTTCGCTGGCTTGAAACACCGTTCGTTCCCTCGAACTGCCGTCACAACTATCAGTCGTACATGATCCGTCTGGTCGAGGCTTCAGCTGCAAAACGCGATTCGATCATGCAGACCTTGCTCGAAAAGAACATCTCCAGCAGGAGAGCGATCATGGCAATCCACCGCGAGCTGCCATATCGCTCAGAGCAATGGGAAGCTACGCTGCCAAAAACAAATCTCGTAACAGAGACAGCCCTCATTCTCCCGCTGTTCCATCAAATGACCGAAGCCGATCAGGACTACATCATCGAGGTTCTTTACTCTATCGCGGTATAAGCATTCAAAAATCGATCTGCATTTTGTGCGAACCGGGCCGTAAGGGGCCCGGTTCGCAGTTGTTACATCTCCAAATTTGTTCTCTGGATCACCGTGTTTACGATGTATTTTCCAATTGCCAGGGATGCAGTAGCCGCAGGTGAGGGCACATTGCATACATGAACCATTCCGTCTGTGTAGGCAAAGTAAAAGTCGTCGACGAGTTTTCCGTGTACATCCAAAGCCTGCGCACGAACCCCTGATCCACCCGGTATCAGATCTTCCGCCTCAATATCAGGCATTAATCGCTGCAACGCGCGAACAAAGGCGGCTTTGTTCCACGAACGATAGTACTCCCCCAAAGATGTCTGCCAGTACTTCGCCGCCATGATCCAGAACCCAGGAAATGTGGCGAATCCCATCACATCGCTGGCGTCGAAGGACTTCTTTAGATAGCCCTCCCGTTTCAATGCAAGTACTGCGTTCGGTCCTGCCTCAATACCGCCTCCTATACGCCGGGTAAAATGCACACCGAGAAAAGGAAACCGCGGGTCGGGAACAGGATAGATCAGACCCCGAAGATGCTGAGACTTCGACGGGGCCATGTCATAGTATTCTCCGCGAAATGGAATGATTTTTAGATCCAGCCTCGCGTTCGCCAGACGACTGATCTTGTCGCTTTGCAGGCCCGCACAGTTAATGACAAGCTTCGCGGAGATCTCCCCGCGCGTTGTTTCAATTATCGTCCGTGCATCGGAGCGTCTCAGACCAACGACTTCATTTGATAACAGCACCTGTCCGCCGCAATCGGAGATTATCTCTCTGTACTTCTCGGCAACTTTTGAGTAATCGACAATTCCCGTACCAGGTACATGAATGCCTCGAATGCCGGCAGCGTACGGTTCCAATTCTCGAATCTCCTCGGACGAGATCATTTTCAGTCCTGCAAGCCCATTTCCGCTCCCGCGCCGGTACAACTCCTCCAATCGTGGAATTTCCTCTTCAGCTGTTGCGACGATGACCTTGCCACAAATCTCATACGGAACACCGTATTCCCGACAGAAACGGATCATCGCATCCGCCCCTTCAACACAGAGTCGCGCTTTTAGGCTGCCAGGTTTGTAGTAGATACCAGAGTGGATTACACCGCTGTTGTGGCTTGTTTGATGAGCCGCGACAGTCTTTTCCTTATCAAGGATCGCAAGCGAAATACCCGGAAAACGAGTACAGAACTCAAGACCTGTCGCCAGTCCTACAATTCCAGCTCCAATAATCGCGATATCGAAGGAGGATGAATTGGTAGTAGCCACTGATTTTATCGGCACGCTACACCTGAAATTACGCTTATTTCAGAACTTCGAGAATGCATGGTTTGGAAAATATTCCTTTCGAAAGTTCAGCCGAAATCTTCAACCAACTAGGTGAGGTTTTGGATCCACAAGAACTTATGTCTCAAAATAAATGAGTTGCACTTAAATGGCCGTTTACTCGGACAACGCCGTTGGGTACTAAATGGTTACCAAAATGTGTGCTGGTAACTTTCACAATTTTAACAATTCCACCCTTTAGTCCCGCTTTTCGGTCTCCCCAAAATAAGATCTATCTATTGATATATCTTTACTTAGACATTTGCGCGGGACTCTGCAGAGAATATGCATAGTTCAGGTACAAATTTCATTTGACACTTTTGTGGGATCGCGTTAAATTCACACCACTCCAGAAGTTCATAACAGTTCGACTAAAGCGTTAGCCAAGACCAAGATAGTAACTAAATAGACGGTTACCTCTTCTGAAGCGATGAAAAGTTGTTCGGGTACGGATTTTCCTTTTGTAACTTGTAGCTATGACTAGTTAGTTCAATTTTCTGCTTGGTTCTCCGGACTCTTTTCTGCTCCTCGTCCCGAGAATAAATTTGGGTTAGCTGCATCGGCCGATCAATGGGCACTCTGCTATGCCATTATTCCGAAAGTATGAGGTTGCGTTAAAATGATGGACTCTGTGCAAGTTCTTGCAATCAGTGATGATCTTGATGTCTGCAATTTGGTTCACAATTCACTTTCCTCCTATGGTCGCCAAGCGATCTGTGTCCCTTCCTCGCGTGATGCTATTCAATTGCTTCGCAGAGGTGTGCGAGCAGAGTTCGTCTTACTCGATGCCGGGAAAAACTATCCAGGGGACCGTCTTTTCGATCCTGCTCTCCTGCAAATGATAAGGAGCGACCAACTTTGCATTCTCTCAGAAAAGGGAGATGACCATTGGAAAGGCGTTGCTGCAGAGTGGAAGATTCAAACTATATTGACAAAACCGCTCATGCTGCATGACTTCGAAAAGCTTTCGCGCGGGCAAAACGCGATAGTACCATCACTTCCAGTCGCCGGCTCTTCGGGATCCGCCCAGAGCTTCCATCTCGAAGAATTGGATAACAATCGCTTCTTCCTAGCCGCATCGCCGGCCATGATGCAACTCTATCGCGACGTTCGGGTACTTGCGCCAGTAGATATCCCTGTCCTGATTCTTGGTGAAAGTGGTGTCGGCAAGGAAATCGTTGCGATGTTGCTGCACAAGTACCATACGCGCTCAGAAAACAGGTTTCTCAACGTCAATTGCGCTGCCCTTCCTACCGAACTTCTCGAAAGTGAACTATTTGGCTACGAAGCAGGCGCTTTTACAGGCGCAATAAAATCCAAACCTGGAAAGTTTGAACTCGCCAATAAAGGCACTCTCTTGCTAGACGAAGTAGGCGAGATGAGCCCGCAAATGCAGGCTAAGTTGCTCCATGTCTTGCAGGATGGCTCTTTTAGCCGTCTGGGTGGGCGCTCCTCGACTCAGGTGGATGTCCGGGTACTTGCGGCCACCAATATCGATATGCAGACTGCTATTGCCGAAAAACGATTTCGCGAAGACCTCTACTATAGGTTGAATACCTTGACCCTGGTCATTCCTCCACTTCGTGAGCGTCGCGAAGAAATTCCTTTACTCATGGAAGAGTTGAATCGGCGAGGCGGCGCTGGTGTCGGCCAGCCTATTGCGTTTGCCGGGCGCATTTTTGACGCCGCAATGGAGTACCATTGGCCCGGAAACTTGCGTGAGCTGCGCAATTTCGTGATCCGAACTCTTATTCTTCGTGATCAGGAGTCTGCATATGCGTACCTCCGAAGCAAAGCTCAGCCACAGAGCAGTGTTTCAGCCCCCACGACGTCTGGAGAGGTTGTAGATAAAAAGATCCCCAACCCTGCCGGCATGAAAGATGCAATCAGCGAGATAAAGAATCAGACGGAGATCAGGATGCTTCAGGATGCATTGTCTGCTTCCGGTTGGAATAGAAGAAGGGCCGCGATGAACCTGAATATCAGTTACCGAAGCCTTCTCTATAAAATTCAGCAGCACGGATTGAGTGCCTAAGCGACGAAGTCAGGGTGCCATGTGGAAAGTTCTGCATGGCACACTCGTCTCCAAACTACGGAAAAGAATATCTCGAAATTCTAATTTCACGGCAGTACTTGATATCTCGCAACCATGCCGCCAGCATAATGATCATTCACATGACAATGAAAGAGCCAGATCCCTTCGCTATCGGGAATCATGTCTGCAGTCGCCATTGCCATCGGGCCCAGAAATAGCGTATCCATCCTCATGTTGTTCCATGTGACGGTATTTCCGTGCCAATGTGCCATATGCACATCGTCTTCATTGCTATTCGAAAGCAGATACCATCGCACCCGCTCTCCTTTTCGCATTGTCAACATCGGCAAATTACCTTCGATGTAGCCATTGAGGGAATAGAGCAGGTTTTGATCGCGCAGAAGTGGGTCCGTTGTTTTCATGCGAGCGATTCTTGCTTGCTTTCCTAAGTTACCTTCAAAAAACCAGCTATCGGTTTCATCGAAGACCGCAAAATCTGTGATGAATTCACGGTCGACATCCTTGGGTGAGCCGTCTGGCTTGGCGCTTCCCTTCCGAGTCACAATAATTGGGCCGATGAGCCCTGTGTTGATGTCTGTCGATTCGACGAAATGTGAGTGATACATCCACAGGACAGAGCTTCCATCCATGGGACCAGGACCGCTGCGCTCTGGTACGGTCCATAGGTAGGTATAGGTGTCGCCGCGATGAACGGCGTCATCAGCCTTTACGGTGCCGCTTGTTCCGTCGTTATATGTGGCTCCTTCCGAATCCTTTGTGTACTGAACTCCATGGGGATGCATCGTTACAGTCAGGTGTGTATTGTTCCGGAAGACAACCCGTATTGAATCGCCCACCTCAGCGCGAATCAGTGGCCCGAGGATCCCTAGATGCGACCACTGCTGAGGACGAACCTTAAGCGTTTTGAATGTCGCATCCGTATACTCACGATAAATCGCCTTATGGTAAACCCTGTGATTGATCCCTGAGGCTGATTCGTTTTCTCCCGCCTCGGGGTGAGGAATTCCGGCCAGATTTCTTCCTTGTGGAGTGTAGTCCCAGTCAACTTCATCCGCGGCGATGAAGTACGTGCGGGTGACTCCTTCATGCTCAGGTTGTTTGGCAGTTGCCTGGCCGTTCTGCTGCGTTCCACTCGCCGTCTTTAGGCGGGAGCGTTGGTTTTGAGTAACTACCTTCGAGCTCTGCGGCCAACCTGCAGTGGCAGATAGAGCAAGCACAGCTGCGAAACCAGCCTTGCGTAGTCCGGAAGTCGGCCCTTTCGATCGATGCCGAGACCGGGCGCCTGCAACTACAATAAAAAATGAGCGATTCTTTGACGGGATCACACCATAACTATAGAGTGGGCCACGGGTAAGGCAAAGGGAATTCATGGATCCCCCACCCTTCACGAGCGGGGGCCAAGGTCCCATCGCGATTCCGGTTAGGAGAACCAGCTCCCATCCTAGAACGAAGTAAAGTTCACACCAGTCACATTCGACGTACTGACAGTAGCGGAACGGCTGGACGGAATGAAGATGTGTCCCGATCTGCTCGGAGTAACCGTATAGGAACCGCTGACCAGGCCCGAGAAGGTATAGGCACCGGATGAACTTGCCGTAACGGTAGCGGTCCCGGCTCCAGTCAGTTTTACTGTTGCTCCCGCTCCACCACCACCGCTAATCGTGCCGCTGATGCTGTATGTCTTGCTGGACGAAAAATTCGCGGTTGCATTAGCCCCATTCACCGTCACGGATCGGGTAGCTGGAGTGAACAGGTATCCGGTATTGGTCGGTGTGACCACATAGGAACCGTTGGTGACCCCGGTAAAGGAATAGACTCCGGAAGCATTTGCTGTGACCGTGGCCGTTGTAGCTCCAGTCAGCTTTACAGTTGCGTTGGCGCCACCAGCTCCGCTGATAGTGCCGCTAATCGTAAAGGTCTGAGCGGAACTGAAATTCGCAGTGGCATTGGCTCCGTTCACCGTTACGGATTGACTGACGGGAGTAAATACATCGCCAGTTTTGGTCGGTGTAACCACATAGGAACCGTTGGCAATCCCGGTAAAGGTATAGACCCCGGAAGCATTGGCTGTGACCGTGGCCGTTGCAGCTCCAGTCAGTTTTACAGTTGCGCTGGCGCCACCTGCTCCGCTAATCGTGCCGCTAATCGTAAAGGTCTGAGCAGCGGAACTGAAATTCGCAGTGGCATTGGCCCCATTCACCGTCACGGATTGGCTGGCAGGGGTGAATACATAGCCAGTTTTGGTCGGTGTGACCACATAGGAGCCGTTGGCAACCCCGGTAAAGGTATAGACCCCGGAAGTATTTGCCGTCACCGTGGCCGTTGTAGCTCCAGTCAGCTTTACAGTTGCGCTGGCGCCGCCTGCTCCGCTGATAGTGCCGCTAATCGTAAAGCTCTGACCAGTGGAACTGAAATTTGCAGTGGCATTGGCCCCGTTCACTGTTACCGGTTGGCTGGCCGGGGAAAACGTATATCCAGTTTTGGTTGGCGTGACAGTGTACGAACCGTTCGAAAGTCCCGTAAAGGTGTAAACACCGGAAGAATTTGCCGTAACCGTCGCTGCAGCAGCCCCACTGAGCGCCACTGAAGCGTTTGCCCCTCCGGGACCACTAATAGTGCCGCTTACTGTAAAGGCCTGCTGGCTTGCGAAGGCTAATCCCAGGGCATGCGCGTTATTGATCGTAACCGTCTGGCTTGCGGGGCTATAGCTATAACCATTGGAGGTGCTTGGCGTGATGACATAAGTCCCATTCGCCAGGCCGGAGAAGTTGAAGTTACCCGAAGCATCAGCGGTGAGTGTAGTCGTTTTAGCACCGCTGAGATTGAGAGTGGCGCTAGCTCCGCCAGCCCCAGTGATACTTCCCGCCGCGCTGTAGGTTGTTGTTGGAAGATAAATTACATCGACCCAATAATTAGCTGCGTTGAAGGTGGATGTCGGAAAAGCGCTGGTCGACGAGTAGATGTAAATGCCATTGGAACCAGCCACACCATTCTGCAATGCATGCAAGGGCGGAGCGTCGAAACCTGCGGTAGCAAAAAATTGGGAATCTCCCGAATAATGCCCAACCGGAGCAAAATACGACCCTACATATGAGGTATTTGCAGTCACTGGAACGGGGCTGCTGAACATCACCTGTTGCCAACCCGATGCAGTCTCGTTGCTGAAATCAACCGTCCCCAGCAAGCTTCCAGAAGCTGACCAGAGGTTCCCTTTGTGGGTTCCGGTATTAGCCGGTGCCTTATAGAACCGGATTCCTGCGATATATCCGTCCGCGTCCGCTCGGAAGACAACTCCCGCTTCGGTCGAATGGGTATCCCCTGGATCGATCGTCGCAGGCGTAACTGAAGGTTGCCAGATCGTGTCGCAAGGGCAGTTTGCCGGCACCACAAAGTTGGCATTGGCGACATTTGCTCCGAAGACTGTAGCTGTCACGCTTGCCGGGTTGAAAACCATGCCCACACGTGAAGGCGTTACAGCGTATGAGCCGTTGACGAGCCCAGGAAAGCTGAAATTTCCAGAGCTATCCGCAGTCGTCGTTGCATTGACCGCCCCCGCGAGAGTGACCGTGGCTCCAGCGCCGCCCGTAATTACACCGCTGATCGAATACGTCATACTAGATCCGGTGAAGTTTATCGAGGAGACATTTGCCCCATTGACCGTGACATTCTGGCTTGACGGGCTGATTGAATACCCTACGGCTCCTGGGGTGACTGTGTAAGACCCGTTGACCAGACCGGTAAAGCTATAGTTCCCCGAAATGTCGGTGGTCGTTGTCGCATTGGCGGCTCCAGAAAGTACTACAGAATCGCCTGATACACCGGTGATTGTCCCGGAAATCGAATAAGTAACTTGTGAAGACGTAAAGTTGACACCAAAAACGTGTCCTCCGTTGACCGTAACATTCTGGCTAGCAGGACTAAAAGTGGCGCCACTGGCCCCATGGGGCGTGACAGTATAAGTTCCGTTAGAAAGACCGCTGAAGCGATAGTTGCCCGCTGCATCGGCAACTGCGTTGGACGTACCGTTCGGACCACTGAGCGTGACAGCCGTCCCTGCTGCTCCGGGACCCGATATCGTTCCGTTTATCGAGAAGACCGTCGCTCGGGCATAGACGACATCGACCCAATAGCCGGTGGCGTTATAGCCGCCCGTAGGATATGTGCTCGTCGGGGAATAGGAAAATACACCGTTAGGCGCACTCGCCGTATTCGCCAGGGCATGAAGTGGAGGACTATCTACACCCGCAGCGTCAAAAAGCACGTTGGTAGTGGAATAGTGTCCCTGTGGCCCGAAATACGACGCGATATAGGGAGTGTTTGCGGAGACGGGCACTGGACTCGCAAACATGATCTGCTGCCATCCTGTCCCACTTTCTGCTGTGAATGGGCTGGTTGCAAGCAGACTTCCTGAAGCAGCCGACCAGAGATTTCCAATATGGTTGCCTGCATTCGCCGCGGCCTTGTAGAAGCGAACGCCAAGGATATAGCCGTCGTAGTCAGCCTGGAATCTCACTCCCGTTTCGATAGCGGCTCCATCTCCCGAATCGATCGTGGCAGGCAAAGCAGATGGCTGCCAGATAGAACCACACGGACAAAGACTCGATCCGACAAAGTTCAATCCTGCTATATCGGAGCTGCTGACAAGAATATTTTGAACTGCGGGTATAAACGCAGCGCTTGTATTGCTCGGCATGACTGAATACGAACCCGCAGTGACATTATTGAATACGTACTTTCCTGTCGAATCTGCTGTTGCCGTAATGCTTCCCGAATTGTTGGTCAGTGTAACGGTTGCTCCTGCCCCACCGGGACCGCTCACGGTTCCACTCACAGCATGCGATTGGTCAGCTACGAAAAGAACATCGACCCAATAATTGGTTGCGGCATAGTTGTTTGTCGGGAATCCTCCGCTGGAAGAATAGAGAAAGACCCCATTGGATGAACTGGCGGTATTAGCCAAAGCCTGCAGGGGCGGGCTATTCGTTCCGTTCGTTGCAAAGTAATTGGTATCCGCGGAGTAATGTCCGTTCGGCGCGAAGTACGAGGCAATATAGGTAACGTTTGGCGTAATGGAGATTGGCGTTGAAAAGATGATCTGTTGCCATCCAGACGCGGTCTCTCCTGTAAACGCAGCACTTGCGAGCTGAGTTCCCGTGCTCGACCAGAGATGGCCTACGTGAGCGCCGGTGTTTGCGCTCGCCTTGTAGAAGCGCAGGCCATAGATTACGCCCGGTTCAGTACTGCTGAATTTAACACCGACTTCAACGGGAGTTCCATCATTGCTATCCACTAACGCGGGGGTAGCCGAAGCTGGCCAGATAGAGACGCAGTTGCACGTCTGTGCTTGAAAATTTACACCTGTCGCGCCAGCTCCAGATAGAACGACAGAGCGCACACCAGGAGTAAATATGATTCCCGGTGCAGACGGTTGAACACTATAGTTGCCACCGAGAAGGCCCGTAAATGAATAGTTCCCGGAGGAATCCGCTGTAGTTGTGGCCGTCGCAGTTCCACCTAAATTGACAGTGGCTCCAGCACCACCCGTTCCCGTGATCGTACCGGAGATTGTCTGCGGATTGGCGACCGTAGCAGTGAAGTTTGCTCCCGTCTGTGACGTATTGTTGATCGTTACCGGCAAGCTCCCCGGGCTGAAGGTCACACCCGGATTGCTTGGGGTGATCGTATACGACCCATTCACCAGCCCGTTAAAACTATAGTTGCCTGACGTGTCGGCCGTAGTGGAGGCTGTCGCCGCCCCGGTCAAGGCCAATGTCGCTCCCGCACCACTAGCTCCGCTAATTGTTCCGGAGATATTGTAGGTGTTCGAGGAAGTAAAGACGACGTCCACCCAGTAATTGCCCGAATGGAAACTCAAGGTCGGGAACCCACCGCTCGAGCCATATGTATAAAGAGCGTTCGCCCCATCTACACCATCCGCTAGAGCATGAAGAGGAGGATTGTTAACTCCCGATTGCGCAAAATAATCTGAATCTACAGAATAGTGACCAGCCGGTGCAAAATAAGAAACCACATAGGTGGTGTTGGCCGTCACGGGTATAGGGCTTGCGAAATTAACCTGCTGCCACCCCGAACTGCTTTCTCCGGCAAAGGTTGCGGTCCCGAGTAACGTGCCTGAGCTGGACCAGATATGCCCAACATGGGTGCCGGTATTCGCGGGTGCCTTATAAAAGCGAACTCCCAGGATCGACCCGTTCGAATCTGCCCGGAACTTCAACCCTACCTCGACTGCATTGCCGTCGCCACTGTCAATGTTTTGGGGCGTAACGGGAGTACTCCAGATACGGCAAGGACATGCTTGTGGCAGGACGTTGAGAGTAATGCCGTGGGCCGTCTCCAGGTTAGCGCTGTCGTCCACTGCTCGGCTCAGTAAGGTGGCAGGACCTGTTACCGACGGTGTCCAGGTATAACTCCAGCTTGCGCGCCCCGTCGCAGGATGCCATGTAGCTCCGCCATCTCCAGAAACCTCAACTGCGCCAACTGCACCACCACCAGCATCGCTCGCGGTTCCCGTAACGGCAACCGCAGTTCCGGTATTGACGCTCGCGTTCGCTGCGGGGAATGTGATTGTGGACGCTGGCGGGGCCGAGTCCGTTGATGCGGTCGCAGGCGTAATGCCTGCCTGCAAGGTCGTCGGCTGTACTCCCATATCGGCAAGCAAATTTACGGTTGCTTGCTGTGCGTTTTTATCGGTTTGCAGATCGAACGGAAACGGGCTGTCGTGATTAGTGTTCAATGCCCAGGACCATTGGATGGTTCCTGCATTGAACACTAGCGCTCCACTGGGAGCGCGGTAGAGCGTCATATTATGGGTGGCAGTTCCGGCGCCGTATGTCGCACCTGCATCCAATAGAAGATCGGACGTTAGTGTATGTGTGCTCGTGGAGAGATGGACCACTCCAGCAGGACGGAACCCATTATCTACGTCTTCATCCCACTCGTAGCCAAGCGTCCCTAGCGGCAAAGAATATGTTTGATTGGCTGCGAGGCCGGCAACAGCTGAATTTCGCCAGAATCTCATCTTTCCGTCAGCAGCGGGAACCTGGATCTGTAGGCTGCCGTCATTGTCAGCGCCGGTGCCATTGACCATGAACATGCTGCCCATCAGATTATTTTCTGGTAAACCACCGTCGGACGGCGGACTCAGACTCGAATCCCTCCATGTACCGGTCCATGTTGGGGTTGGATCGATCTTCTGGAACGCCAGGGTTTCTTTGTAGCAGACGAGGGTTCGATTCGCCGTGTTAGACCCATCAATACTATTTTCTAAACGGGTCTTCCAGAACATCTGGTTGCCGCCAAAGAATGCGAGGTTTACACCCGCGTCGCGCGCCGCTTGCACAGCAGCCCGATGGGGTCCCGACCAATATTCATCATGCCCGGCATCCATATAGACTTTATGGTTTTTAATCAGCGATCCAGACCGAGCGGCATCAATTCCCGTGAAATAGGTGACATCGTACCCGTTCTGCTCTAGCCACTGAATCATGGCGAACTCCGCGCCAAAAACAAAGGTGACATTTTCCTGTTGAAAATTCCTGGTATAAAAAGGCCGGTTGTAGCTCACCTTGAGTGACCGATCCGCAAGATCCCAGATCGGGGTGTCCTGGCTGTAAACGCTCCCTAAACCGTAGTAGTTATACGCTTGCCATGTCTCATCGGCGGTCTGGAACAGAATGGGTGAAGTACTAGAATCGTTTCGCACAATAAAAACGATATGACTATCCTCACCCGTCGCCGACCCATCTCGTCGGACGAGGTGAGCAAAATAGACTCCCGATGTGGCAGTCGCGGGAACTGGCCAGGATGCAGATACCGCCCACGTCCCGCAATCAATCAAGCCGACGGTCGTATCTGTATTACAGGGAGGCTGGACCTGAGGCAAGGTTGCAGATGGGGTGATGCTGGTAACCTTATGCGCTCCCATTCCGCCGTAGTAACCCATACGGTAGATGTCGATCGTGTACGACGTTGACGGTGTGTTGATCTTAAAAAAGACGGTGCTGCCACGGTTTACGCTGATATCGGTGGCAAACCCCTGAATGGAGTGATCTCCCTCGAAACCACCCTTCACATCCCATTCAGTATCTGGGCTTCCCTGCAAGCAATTCTCAGCCACAATCGCATTCGCCGGATTGCTGCATTGAGCACTCATTCGCCCCGAAAGCGCGAAGAGCATCAGCAGAATCATGCCGAACGAAAATTTGACAGACGCAAACGATCGAAATCGCAGAGGGACGGAGAGTCGATTTGTAAACTTGGCTTTAATGGCGGCACCCCTATTGTGACTTGAAGAGCTAGAAGCATCTATAAGTCCAAAGTTTGGGGATCCTTAGCCTCCACCTTTCACGCACATGCCCTAAGGGCGGATCGCTTGTTCAAAGGGGATACTTTTGCAGAATAGATCGCCTGCAAAACCTACTAAAATTGCAGCCGGAACACCGGAGGATAAATGGTCACGAGTTCAGGTGTTACCATTGATTTTCTTCAAGATGCCGCGTATATGCCGATAACATAATGCCGCCCTGCAGGACTAACCACATGGCAGCGAGGTTGAGGCAACCCATCATGGGAGCATGATTCACACAATATTTTTTTGAGAACATGCCCGGGCAAAATCACGGGCCCCTTTGAAGTTAGCCGCCAATACCCAAGGTTACTTTTGTAAACAAAATTTGTAAAAAAGTATGCAAGATACTTGCTCTCGACAATCCGAGACTTTCGAGTGCCTGCTTCGCTTTAAAGTCGATCGATGGGTGTCCTGAACTGTACGAAGTGCCGGACGAACCGCGAACGGCAATTGTCGAAAACTTGCAGAGTATTGCACATAGTGGCAATCGTCTAACCAGGGTCCTCAAACCCTTCCAACAGCCTCCCCTAGATTCCAGCCTCTAATCAGATAATCCCCATGAATCTACGCCATGGAACAAGAATTGCTTGTTGGTAGAGGTATCCGGCATCGTCACCGCTTCGCCGCTCTTGTGATGATGTCGATGACGATTTTGGACAGATCTTTCACAATAGCCGCCTGTGAGGGCGTGACGGCAAAGCCGGACTTAATACTCCATCCTCAACACTCTGGGGATGGACCGAGGAAAAAATGTCATCCATCCCGTCAAGTAAGCTGCTCAACAATCATCACGCCATCAGTACACATGTTCCATCGCTTCAGCGACGGCAGCTACGAATCTGCATGCTCGCTTACGCCTTCTACGAAACCGACACGCGAATCCTCCAATATGCCACGTCCCTTGCGGAGCGGGGAGATATTGTTGATGTAATTGCCCTCAGGAGAGATCCTGGACTGCCGGATTTCGAACAGCTCGACGGTGTAAATGTTTATAGAATTCAGGATCGCATTTTGAACGAGAAGGGCATACTCAGTTATGTCAACCGCATTACGCGCTTCGCCTTGAGATCAGCGCTATTTCTTTTTCGAAAACATAATGAACATCCTTATGATGTAGTTCACGTCCATAATGTTCCTGACTTCCTTGCGTTCTCAGCGATCTACCCCAAACTCAGAGGGACATGCGTTGTTCTGGACATTCACGATCTCCTTCCTGAGTTTTATGCGAGCAAATTCAACATCAGTCACAACTCTTTGCTCTTTAAGGCACTCGTATTTGCAGAACGCTGCTCGGCGGCATTTGCGAACCACGTCATCATCGCGAATCATCTGTGGCGTCACCGCCTTGTTTCCCGGTCCTCTACTGCTGAAAAGTGCAGCGTAGTACGCAATCGGCCAGACCTCAGTATCTTTACCAAACACGAGATCGATAAACGAGATCAAGATCAAAAATTCATCCTTACGTATCCGGGCTCGCTCAACTGGCATCAAGGACTTGATGTTGCGATCCGTGCATTCGCAATCGTCTCTGACCGGATACCAGAAGCAGAGTTTCATATCTATGGCGAAGGCTCAGCCAAAGCATCACTCATTGCCTTGGCGAAGGAACTCACCATGGAAAATAGAATTTTCTTCCATAACTTCCTGCCCAGTCGAGACATCGCCAAAGTCATGGCAAAAACCGACCTCGCTATAGAGCCTAAACGGTCTAATTCAGCCTTTGGCAATGAAGCACTCAGTACAAAGATTCTCGAGTTCATGTCCCTGGGCGTTCCTGTAATCGCATCCAAAACTACGATTCATGCCTACTACTACGATGAGTCAATTATTCAGTACTACGATAACGACGACGAATTTCAGCTGGCCGAGCAGATCCTGCGCCTAAAGAACAATCCCGAGCTGCGTCAATCCTTGGCGGAGAACGCGAAGCGCTATCTGGAAGAAAACACCTGGGACGCGCGCAAGCATGAATACCTCCAACTGATCGACTCGCTTATCGATCCAAATCTTCAGATCGCTTTGGTCCTATAACAGATATGCAACGTTACGTACTAATGACGGCTGCGCACAATGAGGGCAAGCTCATTGGCAACACAATAGAGGCCGTTCTGGCGCAAACTGTTCTCCCGGCTCTCTGGGTTATCGTTAGCGATCGCTCGACAGATGACACGGACAATATTGTCAAAGCGTACGCAGAAAAACACAACTTCATTCGCCTTATCCACCTCGACAACAATGTTGGCCGGGGAACGGTCGCTAAGGTTAATGCATTGATGGCTGCGTCCGATGAAATATCGCGCTGTGATCATGATTATGTTGGAAACCTGGACGCCGACGTCTCCTTTGAGAAGAGATACTTTGAGCATCTGCTTAATTGTTTTCGACTCGACCCTTCGCTTGGAATTGCCGGCGGATACATCTATGAAAAGCAGGGGGAAGATTTTCACCCCCGAATCTCCAATAGCATTACCTCCGTTGCTCATGCTGCGCAGTTGGTCCGGAGACAATGTTATTCCGAAATCGGAGGATATATCGCCTTGGAGTATGGGGGCGAGGATTGGTACGCGGAGATACGGGCGCGTCGAAAGGGATGGCTTGTTAGGGCATTCCCGAAATTGAAAGTAATGCACCACAGAGTTACCGGGGGCGCCGACTCTGTACTACGACACCGTTTTCGCGAAGGGAAAATGGATTTTTCTGTTGGAAGTCATCCCGCATTCGAACTCCTAAAATGCGCCAGGCGGCTTCCCGAACGTCCCGTTTGTATCGGAACAATTGCAAGATTGGCAGGTTATTTCGCTTCCTACTTCGGCTCCGACGTACCGCTCGTGCCGCCCGAAACCGTGGATTTTCTCCAAAAAGAGCAGTTGAATAAAGTTAAGAAGTTTGTCCATCGACACCAGATCGAGTCTTTATAGTTCTTTCAATCTTCATTACTTTTTGTAGGCGTCATTTGTTTCACGATAAGGAGCATAATTGTGGCGGTGTATGAGTTAGATCCATTGACCGATCCAAGATGGTCAGAGTTCGTCATGCAACACGAAGACTCGACAATATTCCACACAAAGGATTGGCTTGCTAGCTTACACCATACCTATGGCTATCAACCCATTGCGTTTACCACGTCAAATGGAGCTGGCCTCGACAATGCACTTGTATTTTGCAAAATAAAAAGTTCATTGACCGGGAAACGGCTAGTCTCCCTTCCTTTTTCCGACCACTGTCAGCCCTTGGCTGATCACGATGCAACGAACGTGATTGTTCAACATCTTCAATCGCGTTCGCATTCGCGGGAGATGAAATATATCGAGCTAAGGCCCTTAGAAACCGACAAGCTCTCTTGCATCACCAGCATGACTGGTACGGAGCATTTCTGCTTTCAATCGATCGATCTTCGAAAAGAGCTCCCTATCCTTTACCGGGCCATGCATGAGAGTTGCATCCGTCGCAAGATCAAGCGAGCAGAGAAAGAAAAATTGGTTTACGAACAAGGATCCTCAGAACGTCTGATTCGAGATTTTCGCTATCTTTTCTTGCTCACTCGTCGCCGGCACAGGCTACCTCCTCCCCCCGCATCTTGGTTCAACAATCTGGCTTATTTCATCGGTGACCGACTTACCATTCATATGGTCTCGAAGGACGATAAGCCTGTAGCCAGCATTCTGACCCTGGTCCATAAAAACACAATCGTTTACAAATATGGCTGCTCCGATTCTTCCTTCAGCAATCTAGGTGGCACCCCTTATCTTTTCTGGAAAGTCATCCAGCAGTCGAAAGAGATGGGCTTAGTTGAATTTGATTTGGGCCGTTCCGATTACGAAGACGACGGACTCATCGCCTTCAAGGAACATCTAGGAGCGACAGCAAAAGACATCACCTATTTCCGGGGCTCGCCTCTTAGGAATGAAAGCTCGTTCTCAAAAACTGGTGCCGCGTCGTGGATGCGGTACGCCCTCTCACGATTGCCAGACCCGCTCTTGACGGGCGTTGGAAACATACTTTACCGACACATGGGATAGTCCCTGCGAGCCTTCCACATTATGAATCAAGCATTCGTCGATTATTTTCGCTGCCCTGAATCGTTTGTCAATCTTGCCCCCCTCGAGAACCAGACCTCCTCCATGAAGGAGGGTTACTTCAAATTTGGATCAGATGCGATCTGCTATGGCAAATCGCCATTGGCGGCTGAAAGTTTGGCGACTCAACTCCCAGACGCCCTGGCGTCTGCCCAAATAGATGGAACGGTTTGTAGACTTCCGTTTAACCCAACAGAGGTGGCTGACAACCTTCGATTTGAACGATACGAAGAGAAAGGCGATAGCTCTTTTGCGAAGAAAGTCATTCGCGGAGTGTATTACGCTTTGCGTCCCACATTTCCGGTTGCATTCCGACGCCACCTGCAACGCATCTGGTTAAGAGATTGGTCGAAAAAACCTTTTCCCCGTTGGCCTGTGGACCGAAGTGTCGACCAGATGTTCGAAAGGCTCATGTATTTAGCAACACAGTCTCACCCGGACGCCGAAATTCCGTTTATCTGGTTCTGGCCCGAGGCACAATCAAGCTGCGCAATCATGACGCACGATGTTGAGACGGCTACCGGCCTCGCCTTTACTTCGCAATTGATGGATATCAATGATTCCTTTTCGATCAAAAGCTCGTTTCAGCTCATTCCCGACGCTCGATATTCAGTGACCCCAAAGATACTGGCGTCGATCAAGGCAAGAGGATTTGAGGCCAACGTTCATGACCTCAAACATGATGGCCATCTTTACGATAGCCATGACAAATTTAGGCAGGCCGCACACAAGATCAACACTTTCATCAACCAGTTTGAGAGTAGAGGATTTCGTTCTGGAGCCCTCTATCGAAATCAAGAATGGTATAGCGAATTTCGATTCTCCTACGACATGTCAGTCCCGAATGTAGCGCATCTAGATCCACAGCACGGAGGTTGCTGTACTGTGATGCCCTATTTCGTCGGCGACATTCTCGAAATCCCCGTGACGATGACACAGGACCACACTCTTTTTAATGTTTTGGAAACCTACTCTCTGGATTTGTGGCAAGAGCAGATGGCGGCGATCATGAAGCAGCATGGCCTGATCTCCTTTATTGTTCATCCTGACTATATTCAGACAACCAAATCCAGGGACGCGTATCTTCAACTACTCGGTCACTTATCTGAGGCACGTGACAAGAAAGGTTTATGGATTGCACTCCCCGGAGAAGTTGATACCTGGTGGAGACAGCGATCCAAGATGCGCCTTGTACGCAAAGGTGTGCAGTGGCATATAGAGGGAGAAGGCGCCGATCGCGCGAGGATCGCATACGCAACGATTAAGAATAATGCTCTAAACTACCGCCTAACATAGGGTTGCTAGGAAGGGCTATTGCTGAGTCATTAGAGAATTGACGTTTTGTAGTTGGGTGTTCTTACTTTTCTTCTTTGTATCTTCCATTTGAATCTTCCAATTGTTTACAGTTGCCACATTTTTATCTGAGATAATTCAATGCAGACGATCTCTAACTCCCCTCCCCTTGCAAAGAGATCGCCCTCCGGAGATCAAGTTATGCAAAAACGAGCCATCGTGGCCTTGATAGTTTTCTGGGTCGCAACCGTAATACCTGGTTTGGGTGCTTGCCATGCAGTCGGTCCAACCTCTACTGGGGATGGATCGGGGTCGAACTGGTCCAATCGTATGAAAAGCCTTCCAGCAACTCTAATCCGCGGCGATGTTTATTATCTTGCCGACGGCGATTATGGGAAGTACACATTCAAAACTGCAAATTCGGGCACGACACGCATCACGATTAAGAAAGCCCAGGCCTACGACTACGGAAGATCTGCGGATGGCTGTTCGAACGATATATCTGCGGGCTGGAACCAAGGCACGATGGGTGCTGGTCAAGCTAACTGGGGAGAATTTTACGGTGGTGGAAGTTCTCCACAGCCTGGCTATCTCACACTTGATGGAAATGGAAAATCAACGATTTCGGGTTGTGGAATATCGCCGACCACACTGACTTCTTCTTCCGATTGCGGGCTGAAAATTACAGCAAGCATCGGACAGGACAGTGATTTTGATATCGGACAAAATAATAATGACGGGCAACATCGCTCATCATCATGGACTATCAAATATGTAGAAGTCCAGGGTGGCGGTGACGCCAATAATGGCGCACAGTCCGAAGAAGAGATCCGCTGCCGTGGAGCATGCGATAACTTTTTAGTGGATCATGTCTATTTTCACGACTCCGGTTGCGATTTTTTCAAAGTTCCGTGGACGACTTCTTTCATTGTTCAGAATAGCTACATTAAACAAAATAAGTCTTCGGCAACATGTCACGGCCAGCTTTGGTATAGCGAAGTAAATGTCTCAAATGTTGACTTTCATAACAATGTGATTCAAGACATCCAAGGCACTGGACTCTGGGTCTGCCTGACGGGATGCCAGTCAAGTAATTTTACGATTTACAATAATGTGATCTGGCGCGCATCGGGCAGTACACGCCCTGGCCCTTCAAATGGAATTTTTTCTTGCATCAACCCAGGGAATAGATGTACGAATTGGGCGTTCATAGGAAATGACGTTATTAACTACACGGCCGATTACGCTGGAGCGTTGGGAACGCATTGCGATGGAAACCCTAATACAATTACTTGGCAAAACAATTTATTCTATGGAATTACCCCGGCCGACAGAATAGATTTCCAACTTTGCGGAGGAACGCTGACAGAAGGTAACAATACTTACCTAAACTCTGGAAAACCTAAATCTGGAACCAACTCCACAGATATTGTCATTCCAACCGGAGCTCCCAATCCCTTCACCAACTGGCCAAATGCCGTCTTCACTTTAGCCAGCCAGGATGCTAACTGGACCGGTGGCCAGGCGCTAACTGCTCCGTACAATGTGGACTTCGTCGGAAGCCCTCGCCCTGGATCCGACGGTGCTTGGAATCGGGGAGCTTTCCAGTTTTCAGGAAGTACGTCGTCGGCACCAGCTCCCCCAACCAATTTAAAAGGAGTCGTCGTCTCCGTAAACTGATTCAAAGAATACCTCGTTCCTTACAAATGGATTTAGTCGAATAACTGAGCACTGGCTCTTGAAATTAGAGGCCAGTGCTCAGTCTCGTTATGCTTGAAAGCAATGAATTTGAAGAGACAAAATCGAAGAAATGGCACCAAAGTTGCTCAAAGAATGGATAGTGTAACGTGCTGCTTGTCCAGAACAGCTGAGGAACGGAGAGAATTTTGGCGAGGTCATCGAACGTGGAGGAATTTGTGGTTGAGATAGATAGGGCTGCCAGAAGTTCGGCGGTTCAACCCACGGTTGACGTGGTCATTCCCTGTTATAACTATGCACACTTTTTGACCTCGTGTGTACAAAGTGTGCTGGCTCAACCGGGGGTCAAGGTTCGCGTTCTGGTGATCGACGATGCATCCCCAGACGATACTGCCGTCGTTGGACAACTACTCGCAAGTCGCCACAAAACCGTAGAATTCCGGCGACATTACGTCAACAAGGGACATATTGCGACCTACAATGAAGGACTGCTCGACTGGTCAACTGCCGATTATGTTGTCCTACTTTCAGCTGACGACATGTTGGCACCCGGCGCCCTGGAGCGAGCGATTCGTATTATGGAAGCGGATAAGTCTGTAGGAATGGTCTACGGCCGTACGCTTCACTTTCAGCATCAACACGAACTCCCAAAATCGGCGGAGACGGCTAACGGATTCGATCAATTCCACGGAAATACCTGGATAGAGAAACGTTTACACGCGGGCTACAACGTCATCACCTCGCCAGAGGTGGTCGTAAGAGGCAGCATTCAAAGAGCAGTCGGTGGATATCGACCAGAACTGCCGCATAGCGGCGATCTGGAGATGTGGTTGCGAATTGCTGCAATATCCAACATCGCATACGTGCATAATGTACAGGCTTATTATCGGGTACATTCCTCAAGCATGCAGCGTACAAAATACCAAAGCAGCTTTGTGGATTTAGTCCATCGCAAGGCGGCCTTCGATCTGTTTATCGAGCATCATCCCTCACTTGCTAACGGCACTAACTTGCACCGAACGGTAAATCGCGCTTTGGCACGCGAGGCATTGTGGGACGCCTGCCGAGCCTATGACCACAACCGCACAGAGTCCGCTCGCACCGCAGAACTTGTTCAGTTTGCTGTAAACTCTTGCCCTGATGCTCAATTGCTGCCTGAGTACTCTGCTCTCAAAAGGCGTCAACGCCTCGGAGCCTCCTTGTGCAATCGCACCCAGATCTTTATCGTTCCTGCCTCAATTCGGTGGCTAAGCCGAAGACTAAAGAAACAACGCATGTTGCAACATGGGCTATGAGTCTCCAACAAATTTCTAACCAATTTGGCCGGCGATACCGGCAACTCCGAAAGCTTCTGTCTGAGAAAGAGGCACGCAGAGCCATCGATCTTATAAGGGCGACTGCCGCAGAGCATATCAGGCCAAAGAGTGTTCCGCTACCGGTTGGGCGCGATCAGGTCTTGGCTGCAGATTTATCTCGTCCTGCTCAATTTCTGATCCCTCCTGTCTTGCCTGGAGAGCCGATACAGCTCAATTGGGTGATGGTTCCCCCCGGCCCAGGCTCCGGCGGACATACGACGATCTTTCGCATCATTCGCTACCTTGAGGCCCACGGCTACATAAATCGGGTTTATTTCTACAACATCTATGACGCGGATCATCAATACTACGAATCGATCGTCCGCGACTTCTATAATTTTCACGGACATGTAGGGAAAATGGATCGTGAGATGGAAGACGCTCATGCGGTGATCGCTACTGCATGGGCTACTGCCTATCCTGTCTTTAACTCTCGTTGCAGCGGCAAACGCTTTTATTTTGTGCAGGATTATGAGCCATATTTTCATTCCGTCGGCGCGATCAGCCTGATGGCTGAAAACACCTACCGCATGGGCTTTCATGCAATTACAGCTGGAAGATGGCTGGCGCAAAAGCTGAATACTGAATTCGGCATGTCGGCCGATTCCTTCGATTTCGGTTGCGACACATCTACGTATCGTCGCTCGGCGGATTCGGTCCGCTCAGGACTTGTATTCTACGCACGACCGGAAGCAACCCGCCGAGGCTTCGAACTGGGCCTTATGGCGATGGAGATCTTTGCTGCTCGTCGGCCCGATATCGACCTACATTTCTATGGCGACAAAATGGGGAAGCTTCCATTCCGCTTCATCGATCACGGGCACATCCCACCTGCCAGGCTCAATGAGATTTATAACCAGTGTTATGCTGGCTTATCCTTATCACTTACAAATGTGTCGCTTGTTCCGCACGAGATGTTAGCAGCCGGTTGCATACCTGTCGTCAACGATGCGATCCAAAATCGAATCGTTCTCGACAATCCTTTTGTACGATATGCATCCCCTTATCCCCAGGCCTTGGCAGACGAATTGGAGGCACTCGTCACGAACCTAGCCTTCGATTCGCTCTCACAGTCCGCAGCTGCGAGTGTTCGTGGCACAACTTGGGATCAGGCAGGCGAAGCGGTCGATTCAATTTTTAGGCGTACACTCACTACCCCTAAATTCTCTGACACCTGTGTCAATGGCTAGTCAATGACGCAGTCTCAGTTAATGGATCGTCTGCAAGACCATCAAGACTATGCGACGGATATAGATTGCCGTCGAGGGGATTCCCTTGCCCGCCCCCGTCCAGTTTTCTACTCTCCCTTATGGCCCTCTGCCTCTTTCGTGCAATCATAGGGAGGCTTATAGACATGGAAATCAGAATCCAGTTCATATATCCCTGCTGTCCCCAGCTGTAGGCCGCAACACTGACCATGAGAAAATAAAATCCCGCGATCGATATAAAGAGCACTCCACTAAGCGTGCTTTCTGGTTTGGGCAATTTCCAATAATTCCTGAAGGCGAGTATCAGTGGCCAGAACAATAATGCCCCTATAAGAAGGAGGCCACCATAGCCGGTCTCATAGAGAAATGACGCCCAGTTATTGTCGCAGGTATACCATCGTCTATGCTCGCCTAAGAAGTCGACCTCAAGCCCTAGCACGCGAAATGTGCCCAACCCGTATCCTAAAAGAAAGCGTCCAGGCTCTTTTTGAACCGCTTGCTCAATCGAGTCTGCCAGGGCATGACGGTAAAGATAGGATGTGCCCACCGGTTGGGTTGGGTCAGTGCTCGCCTGATATAAAGCGTCGATGGACTGCCATACCCCGGGTCGCGCAAGCAAAACTATAAGCGCCATAACGGCAGCGGTAATCAGATACTTTCTGATCTCTCTTTTAACCATCAAGAACAGAAGGAAGCAACAGACGATCGTGGCAAGCCAGGGCCCTCTGCTTTGCGTCTTGTAGATCGACCAGAACATGAGTATCAGGCTCATCCACAAGAACAATCGACGCTTACCTTTAGCCCAATACCCCAAAAGATACAGACTCAGAATGATGCTGATAGCAAGAGCATCCCCGAATAAAATAGGGTGGGGAAATGTTGATCTCACTCTCAACCCTCTGCCCAGTTCGGAATACAACGGATCTAATCCACCGTTATAGGTGATCCAATTACTGGCTGGGAATATTCTCAACACGCTCCATGAGGCATAAACTTCAAAAATTGAAAATATGCAACAAATGCCTATCGCCATCATCATCGCGTAAAGCATCTTATGAATCGTCTCTATATTGGTGATGATGTGGACGAGCAAATAGTACATCAGGTAAAACTCAATGAGTTGCGCCAGTAATTGTTTGATGCTCGTGGCAAAAGACAGAGAATACATCGTAGAACAAAGCGCCCACGCAACATGCATATACATCAAATTAATGAGAGGCAATTTCTCCCGAGAGGCCTTTTTTCTCTTGACTAAAAACAGTCCCAATAATGTGAGCAGGGACACCCTCATAATGTTGATATCAAATAGGCCTGGGATTACAAGCTTTGCTTCCAGAGGCATAAGTGTCAGGAAGAAGCAAAAAAGAGGCAGAGCGTTCTCAAGCCGACGCCTTCCAGAGACAATTAAAGCGATTATTATTACCGATTGCATCAAAGCGATAATAAGCATTTGCTAGATTTGCCTCTCTGCTCACCAAGAGCTGATTGTTCTACCGTCGACTTAAGTTGAGGGACCAGCATAAAATAGCCGACCACTTGCTGGTTCTATTCGACCAGAATTTATAACCCTTGACGCAAACCACAACAGGGAAAGATCCAAGGATCAAAGCCATCCTGCAGAGTGAGACAACGGCAGTACTTGCTCTATACATGATGGAATAGGCGTAGCCGCGATGTAGTTCAAAGAATTTAGAGAGCGATTCACGTTGCATCACGGAGCTGAAATTACTTTCCGAATGGGATGAACTACTACCTCCGCCGTGATGCACGATTACAGCTTCCGGAACGTAGTAGATCTTGGATCCTGTTTGGATGATTTTGGCGCAGAGATCCATGTCTTCCGCGTACATAAAATAGTCAACTGTAAAACAACCAACCCGCTCCAGGAGATCTCGTTTGGCCATCATGCACGCACCCGAGACAGCCTCTACAGCAGCCACATCTTGCTTTTTCAAGTGCAGTGGGCGCATACCCCACAGTTTCCAATTAGGAAAACGCTGACGTAAATAATTGGACGCCAGGGCCTGATTCAGTATCGAAGGGAGAGCGGTAATGCAGGTAGTTTGTAAGGTACTGTCCGAGTTCAGTAATTTCGCACCCACCATGCCTGCATCGGGTATCGATTCGAGTGCGTCAATAAGTTTTTGAATCGCGGATCCCTGGATCTCCGTATCCGGATTGAGAAACAATACGTTTCGCCCCCGACTCTGGCTGTAAGCAGAATTATTAGCTCGCGCGAAACCAAGGTTTTCGGCGCTTTGAACGAAGATTACATCGGGGAATTTAGCCTCGAGCATCTCCTTGCATCCATCATAGGAAGCATTATCGATCACGATAATTTCATGGTTTATTAGCTTCGCATTCGCCTGGATGCTTGTGAGGCATTGCTCCACAAACTGCTTTGAATTCCAGTTAACAATCACGATAGATAGATCAAGAGAATGCATAGCCGATTTACCTTACAGAAAATTGAGCACGAATAAAGAGGTTGCATGTCCAGATGTTGCTTATGTTTGATCTTTTGCTTGTGGCATGACGGAACCAATAAGGCTTGTAATCCGCCGAAGAAAGGGGTGGCTCTTGTCCAGGGACACTAGCTTCATCAGTGTCCGAATCGAATGGATGCTGCAAAGAATGACTGCTGCAGTGCCTATGCACAAGGCCGGGATGAAAGGCAGCCAATAAAAGCAGAAAAAAACAAGCGCCATTAGGGGTAGATAGAGTAGCAAAATACGCCTGTTTTCGGAGGACCATCCAAAACCCGTGAGACGGCGAACCACCATATACATCATCACACCGTGAAATACGTAGGATCCAAAAAATGCAACACCTGCTCCTGTCAGGCCAAAGGCGCTCACGCACGCCCACGCAAGAATCAAACTGATTCCAGCCCAGGCCGTTTCGCACAGAAAAAATAGCTTTTGTTTGGCTTTTGCTATGACAATAAATCCAATCGGCCAGGTGATGACTTGCAGGACGGTTCCAAGGCTTAGCCAGCGAAGGATCGGAACAGCCTGGATGAACTTGGAACTGTAAAAGATCCCAAGCACGAGCGGTGCAAACGTGAGAGTCGCCAACACTCCAGGGCCCGCCAGAAGAATGCCAATCTCCGTCTGCTCATTCACGAGCCTGTTGCACTCGTCGTTGTCGTTAGCAGCAGCAGTGAGTCGAGGATAAAAGTCCGCTCCCATCGCCTGCAGGATGAATCCCACATATAAGCCGCCAAGCGTCCAGGCCGATTGATATAAACCGGTTGCTTCAAAACCCACCTTGCGCAGAACCGTAAGGCGCACGACATAGGCGACCCCCATAGTCATCAGACCACTCGACATGAACGCAAATCCCAGCTTGAGCAAGACACTCGTCTCTCCCCACATAGCTGGAATATCTAAACTCTGAGATTTGATCTGTATCTTCCTGCTATACCACCATGACGACAGCAACGTCATCGCAGCTACCGCAATAAGTGCGGGAACGACCCCTTTTTCACGAAAGAAATAAACCAGCGGAATACTGAACAAAGTAGCCGAGATTGCGCCAAACATATTCATTCTCGCCAGGTCGGCAATCCTTCTTGTTCCCTGAATAAGGGCGCCCTGGCCGACAGAGATAAGCATGAGAAATACAACAATAGAAAGAAGTGAGATTTCCGAAGCGTTTTGGCGGCTGCCGAATGTGATCGCTGAGATCGGCCCGGAAAACACAATCAGGAAAGCGGCACCCAAGACCCCAAGAAAGACCGAGACAAGACGCAACACAACTGTCGTTCGCGCGACACGCTCCTCATCTCCTGAGCTAGCGGCATCTGCGATCTGGCGAACCCCACTGCTGCTCACCCCCATGCCAGCTAGAGTCTGGGTTATGTTCGCGACTGAGTTGTAAAGACCAAACAGGCCAAATCCCGCCGGACCAAGCAGCACTGCCATGGCCTTCGTACGAACAATTCCGATTCCGATATTCAAGAGCGAAGAACCGCCCACGAGTGCAGATGACTTTAGAATCTGTCCGTGAGTGCTCTTCTTCGGCGCCGCTTGCGTAACGTCTACTGAGGGTCCCGGTTGAGTTTCATCTATCGAGTTGGAGCATGGAATAGTAGCCATAAATTAAGATCCAGCCTGTTACATGACAGATAAGTCAGCAGGCTCCACGGCCAGAGAACATCGCAGAGGGAGTTTGCAGAATAATTTTCACGTCGACCCACAAGGATCGCTCAATTGCATATCGAAGATCCATGCGGACCATCTCATCGAAAGTCGTACGAGATCTGCCTTCAACCTGCCACAGACCTGTTAATCCGGGTTTCAATTCAAGTACTCGGCGTTTGTGCCAAGTTTGATACCGTTCGAACTCATACGGTAATGGTGGCCGTGGTCCGACAAGAGACATGTCGTTCTTCAATATGTTGAAGAACTGTGGAAGCTCATCAAGGCTGCTCTTTCGGAGAAACCTACCTACAGGCGTAATCCTGGGATCATTGACGATCTTGTAGACCCCACTTGATTCATTCAGATCTCCCGCTATGAGCTTCGTAACATACTCCTGATGAATCCGCGGATCGTTACCCGTGTACATCGTTCGGAACTTATAAAAATTAAATTCCTTGCCGTAACGACCGACTCTCTTCTGGCAGAACAGTACAGGTCCGCGGGACGTCAACTTCACCAGGATGGCAAGGATCAAAAACAGAGGCATGAACAAGGTAAGCGCGAAAAGACTTCCTGCGATATCAAGACCTCTCTTGAGAATGTGACCGGAAGAATGTTTTGATCTGTGCCGGCGTGAGAGGTCGGGGTAATGGATATGGTTGTCGTCGCCGTTAGAAGATCTGTCTATCTCTTGTGGAAAGAGACGAAACTGAAATGACAGTTCACGAAATCTCTCCGGAGAGACGACCTGTTGAACTGCCATCGAAATCTTTTTGGAGATCGTGTCGACCGTCATTGCATTGGTTTGACCAAGCTCCGTCATCAAGATGCCCAGTGTCGCTCCGTTCTGATACCAGCCGAGGATATCGGTTTCGCGTGTCACTCTCGACACCGCGGTAACAACGTGATCAAGCAAGGTGCACCCTGCATTGGTCTGAAAATCCTCATAGCTTATGAGAACCAGCATGAACTGCCTGCCTGAGCGTTCTGTCCTGCGCCGCTCAAGCCGAAGCATACGTATGAACGACGCTTCTGGTATGACGGCAACATCCAGTAGCGAATCTAGGGCGCTGTCGGGAGTTTTTTCATAGGACGAATCGCTTTCCCATGTGAGAAGAGCCGATTTATGAATAGCCATCTAAAATTCCTTGAAATGCGAAACTGACTGAAGCACTCTTTTTTGGTAAACAGTGGTAGTACTTTGCACGTGTATCTCGACTGCGTTGGAGGAAAGACATACCTCAATAAATTTGGCTTGAAATTTTCCGCTACGGTCTTTTCATGACACAGACTGAAATGCATTTCTCCTAACCAGAATCAATGGAACTCGTCCGTGACGGATTCCTAAAACTTTCAACTGAAACCACCAATCGGTCTACTTGCTCGGAGACATCGCATAGACCCTAAAGTCAAAGATAGATAGGCAAAACGAGTTTTCAATGCAGACTACTTATGGATTAAGCAATTGAAATGCCAGCTGCTCTTTAAAGGTTTTCCTACTTCACAATGACATTCATGTGCATTTTATTGCGAACAAAATGCCGTGTTATCCCCCAGGTGCCATTTTCCTGAGGCCATATCGCCTTCACCCAATGCAAACAGCGGAAAACCGGAGGATAAATTCGAGCTTTTAGTCGGCGGTCAAATGACATTGCTTCACTCACTGAATCATGTGCTGGGACTGGTTCCGTATAACGAACGAAAGAATGGTAATTCAGGTGGAAAACTAACAAATGTTTGCAAACAATATGCACAAGCTCACAATGCTCAAGCTCACAGCTTCGCCTTACGAGCAAAGTCTTACAATGATCGTTCTTTATAGAATTTGAAATGAGAGGCTTCGGCTTCTCTTTAGAAATCAACCAACGTCGTAGGTTCCGAAGGCAATAAATTACATGCTGAGGCTTAATCCCTGCGGTTTCCGTAGTTTCCGTAGTAGGCACTTCCATTGATCGGGCAATCATTTGCAACCACGCCCCAAAGCTTGGGACCTATTGCTTCAAGGGCAGGTGCAAGCATATCCTTCTCGGTTTTTCCATTTCGAATAACCAGAATGGCACCGTTTACGTGAGGAATCACCTCGGAGACGTCCGCCATGGGGATCACCGGCGCAAAATCCAGTACGACCCACTGAAATCTGGCGCGAAGATTAGCTATCATGGAGACCAGTGCCTGAGAATAAAGGAGATGTCCGGGCGAAGTCATGCGTTCCTTGATTCCCAAGACATGCAAGGGACACTCACCAAGCCGGCGGATCAACTCATGAACTTCACCCTTCCCCTCGAGCACCTCCTTCACGCCTCCATCTTCGAACTTGCAATTCAATGCTCGAGAGACACCGGGTGCTCTGAAGTCCAGGTCGACAAGGCACGCAGCCTGACCCGCTTCCGCGAGAGCCCAGGAGAGATTGACTGAAGTTAGCGTCTTCCCTTCTCCGGGGTTCGGGCTTGTGATCAATACAACGCCGCCCTGAGGATAAAGCGTGCATAAGCGACGTCGAAGCAGCCTGTATCGTTCAACAGCTAGCCCTGCTGGCTCTGTTAGGAATACCAGGCGTGAATTGCGGGTGGGCTGTATTGTTATCCGTTTCTCGGAAGAAGGAAATTGCCGGGCAATAGTCGCAACAGGACGCGCGGCACCTGCGGTGTTTAATCCAAGAATCGCACTCATAGGATTGGCCTGACCTTGAAAAGAAAAATTGCGAGCCCAGTAAAAGTAACCACAAGCAAAAGACATGTCTGAACTGCCATCAGCCTCGACCGGCGAAGGTCTATCTGATTCGCGATAGGAGGAATCGTTCCGAGCACAAAAACTTTCGGTGGCAGCATCTCTTTTAGTTGAGCTTCACTCTTGATCGCACCACTAAGGGCTTCTTTTGCGATCGTAGTTCCTATAGGAAGTAAAAGCGATGCAAGAATCGCGCCCACGAAAAATGGGATCCTCTTCGGCTTAATTGGCTTTTCCGGTGTTTTAGCCGGATCGAGGATCGTGAACCGTTCTGCCTGCTGTTTCCGTTCCAACTCTTCCGACATCCCTGCGGAAAGTGTTTTGTCGAGGAGCGATTGATAGTTCTGTCTCGAAACCTCATAGTTGCGCGACAGCTCCGCGAGACGCGTTTCAAGAACAGGTACCGAGTCAACCTTTCCCTGGAACGACTGTATCTGTTGCTGTAGCTTGGCCTGCGACTCGCGATGACGTTGCAGGTCTTTCTCAATTAATCCAAGACGCACCTTTGTATTGGAATCAACTTGCTCTATGGGATTCGCCGAAGACTCAGGCATCGTGGCCAGACGAGCGTTGACAGTCTTTAGCTGTTCCGCAACCGAAATCACGTCTGGATAGGTGTCGGTAAACTGTCGCTTTAAATTCCACAGCTCCGTATCTAATCGCCGCTTCTCCTGTAGAAGTCGATCGCGATCGGTCAGCGGAGCTTCACGAGGATCTGTGGATCTGACCTGGCTCAGCAGAATTCGTTCTTGATCGAGTCTGCTGATCGCATCTGCATTCGATTCGATCTCGCCCTGCAGACGCGAAAGCGCCTGCAGATTCCCTGTCAGAGCATCGGGTGTCGCACCGGCGTGCTGCATTCGGTAAGCCTGAAGCGCGCTTTCCTGTTCTTCGAGGCTTTTCTTGGCTCCTTCCAGCTCACTTGAGAGAAATTGTGTAGTCCCTAGCGCCTGTTGCTGGCGGGCCTTCAGGTTCCACGCAATAAAGCTCGATGCCAGCTGATTCGTTATCGAAGCTACCTGGTCTCGGTCCGTGCTGTCATAGGTAATAGTGAAACTGCTCAATCCCTGCTCAGGCTCTGGACTTGGCTTGATATCGACCTTCGTCTTCGAGCGCATATAGTCAAGAACTTCTTCTCTTGAAGCTTTCTTTCGCATCCCCGGATAGAGATTATTTTTCTCAATAATCTCTTGTAGGCGGCTCGCACTCAGGACTTGTTGCGCGAGAGTATTCATCCGCGCGTTGGGGTCGCTCGTAATTGTCGATGCGACATACTTCTCCGGAATCTTCTGTGGATCGACGAGGATCGTCGTCGTAGCGCGGTAAATATTGGGCGACAGAGATGTTCCTACGACTCCCACCGTCAGGATGGCGAGACCGGATGCAACCACCAGGTGGATATGCCGCCACAACGCAGCAATGCATTGCTTGACGGTGAACGATGATCGGGGCGAATCCGCTTCCTCTTCTGAGATCATGACTCCTCAATAACTTGACTGCTGAAATATCTGGCCCGCATTGTGCGTCCAGGTGATCGAAAATTGTGCGAGGTTCCGTTTATAGTTGGTTTCCCCGCTATCGGTTACATATCCCCGATAGCTATAGGACACCGCGATTCCATGGCGTAATCGAAAGCCATAATTAACTCCCCAGAATGTCCCTTGATAAGAGCTGACGGCAGTAAGGGTGTCGCTACTGACATGTCCTGCATCCGCTCCCAGCACTCCGATACGGGTCACCTGATACTGATACCCTCCCGAAACACTACGCTGCCATAGACCGGGCCCAAGATAAGACACTGTCGGGAGATAATCCGACAAAAGATAGAATTGCGACTTTCTCGATACTCTAGAGCTGAAAGCGGCGCTATAGGTGAATCCCAGTTTCTGGCTGCTACAGGTATTCGTGCTGATCTGTGGCCCCGCACTTACTGAAAGGAAGGTTCTTTCTTGTGGCTGCCACCTCATCCCGGCACCCACCCCGGAACTTTCGCAATTTAAATCTCCGTAGAAATGGGAATCCTGAGCATAACTGGTGAAGCTCAACGACGGCGAAAGGTCCCGGATATAACTGAGTTTCACCCCAGCCACACTTCCCTGCTGGTTATAGCCGCTGATGCTGCTGAAAGAGTTCGACCCGCTCAAAACAAGGGTGTCTTTCGCCGACTTTCTATAACTCAGGTCGATAGACCCAACGATGTAAGTGATATTTCCTGCATTCGACAGATAAGATGCGGAACCCGATCCTGTACCTGGAACCTCGCCTACCACCACCGTCTGCTGCGACGTAAGAAGTCGTGTCCCATTTGGCCCATAACTGCCCGATACATTCACGCCCCACTTCCATCGTTCGCTCGGATTGCCTGTAAATGACGCTGATGTGCGATGCAGGGTCTGTCTCGAGTAGAGATTGGACATATAGCCCAGCATAGTCGGCTGATACTGCACGATATATTGTGTCCTCGGGGAAGCTCCGCGAAATCCGATGTATGGACTCACGCTATACAAACCGGAAGACCCGCCCTCCGTCGCATTGCTGGGATTGCTGTCCCATCCTCCACCAACTGTCGTAGAAAGCAGCACGCGCTTGCTCGCATCATCCAACGAGATCAAACCAGTTCCGTTCAGGGCCGCCGCATACTGTGGCTCCTGCGAATTCTGTGGCTCCTGCGAATTCGCGACGGGCGACGCAGTCGATGTATCGTCAACGTTCGATACCGTGGACTGAGGCGTATCCGCACTGCTGCTTTCGCTCGAACTCTGGGCTAACAAAGCTCCAGAACACAGCCCTGCAAATAAGGCGGCTGCACAACGAAGATGGCCTGATTTCTTCATATTCTTTCCCTAGGGAACAATGACCGTGTCGCCCGGCTGAAGACTGATATTTTGCTTCGGGTCGCCGTGCACCGCGTTGTTGTAATTGAATTTCAACCGCTGAACATTCCCGCCAACGTTGCGAAGGATCACGATGTCCTTGCGATTGGCAAAGGTATTGAGCCCGCCTGCCTGTGCGATCAACTGCAGCACAGTAATCGGGGCGATCAGGGGATACCCTCCAGGCTTCCCAACCTGGCCTGTCATGTACACCTGCCTGCTGCGAATATCCACGACGCTCACCGTAACCTGCGCATTCACCACATAGCTCGTGAGCTTTGACTTGAGTTCCTGAGCCAGCTGGTTCGAAGTCATTCCAGCGACGTGGACGTCCCCCAGAAGCGGAAGAGAGATAAACCCATCCGGCCCGACGGTGACGGTCTGCGACAGGTCCAGGTTTTTCCAGACATTGATGTGAATGATGTCCGCGGGCCCAAGGATCAGCTGCGATGTCGCGGCTAAGGCGCTGGGAATGGTGTCCGCAGATGCTGGGACATTCGCCGGAACATGCGCCGGGTTTGGCTTCGCGGCAGCAATATTCTGCCCGTAACTGCTGGTTGAACTGGCAATGAGTAGGACCGAAATGCCAAGCCGTAAAGTGGATGTAAGTGTTCGCATCGTAGCTCCGCCTAGATCCAGTGCAAATAAATGGCCAAAGCCAGCCGCTATCTGGAGAGTGTCTTTTTTGCACACTTACGCAGCACGTTGCTCAAAAATGTCTAGATAGACTGCAGACAGTTCGCAAAAAAGTGCGCACTTTTGCAAGAGGCCAACACAGGTATCGAACCCGCGAAAGGAGAAATGCATACCATCGCAGGCCGAATCCTGGGCACGAAAGTTCCGTTCACCCCTCGTCTAGAGCCTCTCCTGAAACGGAGGCCATGATCGAAGCATCTCTCCACGGAGATAATCCGGGAGGTAAACCCTTTGTTTAGTGACGTTTAGAAAATAGAACCCTTCGATCCTGCGACATAGTCCCTTTTCATGACGCTCCTAATAGTTAGGGAACCGTGATCGTCGTCTGATTGGACGGACCGCTCTCCTTACCACTGGCATCAAGGGATTTGACCACGTAGACGTATGTGTTTCCGCTGACAACCGCATTATCTGTATAGACTGCAGCTGTCAGCGGGGATGAGTTGATCAATTGAAGCGCCCCATTACTCCCGACCGCCCGATACACGTTGTATCCCACCACCGGAACCGGCGAGTTGGTGGGCGCGCTCCAGCTTAGGTGGACCTCTTGAACCCCTCCTGTACCGGTACCGCCTAAAGCGACGATTGACCTACCACCGCTGGTTGAGTTGCTGCTGATCGTGATCTGGCCCGACTGGGCTCCCGCGGTCGTTGGCAGAAACTGTAGCTGCAGCGTCATCGACTGCGTCGGATTCAGCGTAATCGGAAAGCTTCCACCAAGTAATGTGAATCCGGCTCCCGAGACCATGGCTGAATTCACCGTCAACGGCGAAGTTCCGGTTGACGTCAACGTGAGAGTCTTTGTTGTCGACGTATCGATTGCAACGCTGCCGAAGTCCAGACTTGTTGGACTAATCGTCAATTGAGGACTTGCCGCAGTACCCGTGCCCCTTAGAGTGATCACAGCGGTGCTACCGCTTGTCGAATTGCTGTTGATTGTTACCTGCCCGCCAGCCGAACCCGTCGACGTAGGACTGAACTCGATCTGTAACGTCACCGACTGCGTAGGATTCAGCGTCATCGGGAAACTCAGCCCAGGAATAGTGAATCCAGTCCCACTAATCGCTACCGAGTTCGCCGTGACCGGTGAGGTTCCGGTCGATGTCAGAGTCAGAGCCTGCGTCGCCGCGGTATTCACCATCACGCTTCCGAAGTTCAGTCTTACAGAGCTCACTGCCAGCAGCGGACTCGGCGCTGCAGTGCTGGTACCACTCAGGGAAATGACAGTCGTGCCTCCGACCAATGAGTTGCTGTTGATCGTCAGTTGTCCGTTCGCTGACCCGGTCGATGCAGGGTCGAACTGGACCTGTAGCGTCATCGACTGGGTCGGGCTCAACGTCGCCGGCAGACTTCCGCCGACGAGAGTGAAGCCAGCCCCCGTTACACTAGCCGAATCCACCGTCACGGGCGCCGTTCCTGTTGAGATCAGAGTGACAGATCGGACAGTCGATGTGTTCACCGTCACGCTGCCAAAATTCAGCCTTCCTGCACTCACGGTCAGTTGCGGGCTCGGCGCTGCAGTGCTGGTCCCACTCAGGGAAACAACGGTAGTGCTTCCCGTCGACGAGTTGCTGCGGATCGTCAGTTGTCCGTTAGCTGATCCCGTCGCTAAAGGATTAAATTCCACCTGCAGGGTCACGGATTGCGTTGGATTCAACGTTGTCGGAAGACTGGCGCCAACAAGACTGAAACCAGCCCCAGTTACTGTGCCTGAATCCACCGTCACGGGTGCAGTTCCTGTTGAAGTCAGCGTCAGGGACTGCGTAATCGACGCATTGGTTATCACACTGCCGAAGCTCAGGCTTCCGGCGCTTACCGTCAATTGAGGACTTGGGGCCGCGATACTCGTTCCACTCAGCGCTACCGTTGCGACGCTTCCTGTCGATGAATCGCTGTCGATAATCAACTGTCCATTTGCTGAGCCAACGGTGCTTGGGCTGAACTGTATCTGCAGGGTCGTCGACTGAGCTGGATTCAGAGTAATCGGCAGACCACCTCCGACAAGCGTGAATCCTGCACCGGTTATCTCAGCTGAGTTCACGGTCACGGGGGCTGTTCCCGTTGAAGTCAGCGTTAGTGACTGTGACGTCGAGGTGTCCACCGTTACGTTGCCGAAGCTCAGGCTTCCAGCACTCGCTGTCAACTGCGGACTCGGTGCCGGAACACTCGTTCCGCTCAGCGCTACTGTCGCGTCGCTTCCTGTCGACGAATCGCTGCGGATAAGTATCTGTCCATTTGCCGAACCTGTGGTTGTGGGACTGAATCGAACCGGCAGAGTGATCGATTGATCTGGATCCAGTGTGATCGGGTAACTTTGGGCGCCGAGAGAAAAACCGGCTCCCGAAACTGTCGCTGCGTTTATCGTCACCGGAGCAGTTCCCGTCGAAGACAGAGTGAGAGACTGCGCCGTCGTCGTGTTCACCGTTACTCTGCCGAAGCTCAGGCTTCCAGCACTTACTGTCAACTGCGGACTAGGCGCAGCGATACTGGTCCCGCTCAACGCAATTTCTGTGTCACTTCCCGTCGATGAGTTACTACTGATCTTCAACCGCCCGCTTACTGCCCCGGTCGCCTTAGGATTGAATCGCACTTGCAGCGTCAACGATTGCGTTGGATTCAGCGTCGCTGGCAGAGGACCACCAGCGAGAGTGAAACCGGCTCCCGTAATCTCTGTGGAATTCACTGTCACCGGCGCTGTGCCGGTTGAGCTCAGCGTCAGCGTCTGCGCCGTTACGGTGTTCACAGTCACCCTGCCAAAGCTGAGGTTTCCGGCACTCACCGTCAGCTGGGGACTCGGCGCCGCTGTGCTCGTCCCGCTGAGCATCACCGCCATCGTGCCGTCAGGCGAAGCGTTGCTGCTGATCGTCAACTGCCCGCTTGCCGAACCCGTGGCCGTAGGATGGAACTGCACCCGCAGAGTCAGCGACTGCGTGGGGTTCAACGTTGCTGGAAGAATCCCTCCCACGAGGGTAAAACCTGCTCCGGCAATTGCAGCGGAGTTGACCGTCACCGGAGTAGTCCCAGTCGAAGTCAAGGTGAGAGACTGTGCCGTCGTCGTATTTACAGTTACCTTGCCAAAGCTCAGGTTAGCCGCACTTACCGCCAATTGCGGACTCGCCGCCGCGGTTCCCGTCCCGCTCAACGCGACGACAGTAGCGCTCCCCGCGGAGGAGTCACTGCTGATGGCGAGTTGACCGCTCGTTGATCCAGTCGTTGTGGGGCGGAACCGCACCCGCAGTGTCAAGGATTGCGACGGGTTTAACGTTGCCGGCAACGAGCCCCCGGCAAGAGTAAAACCGGCCCCGGCGATGGTGGCTGAGCTTACCTTCACCGGCGCGGTTCCTGTTGAGCTCAGCGTCAGTGTCTGCGTCGTCTCGGTGTTTACAGTCACTCCGCCAAAGCTAAGGCTTCCAGCACTTACAGTCAGTTGAGGACTAGACGCTGCCGTGCTCATCCCGTTGAGCATGACCACCATCGTGCTTCCAGTCGAAGCATTGCTGGTAATTGTGAGTTGACCGCTGGCTGGTCCGATACTGGTTGGACCGAATAAAACCTGCACCGCGGCCGACTGACCTGGACTGAGTGTCACCGGCAGATTGCTTCCTGCAATCGCAAAGCTCGCCCCTGTAACTTGGGCGGGATTTATTGTTACCGGCGACGTTCCCGTAGATGTCAGTGTTACCGTCTGCATCCTCGAACTAAGGTTTGTAACATTGCCGAAGTTCAACTGGTTGGCGCTTTGCGACAACTGCGCAGTCAATTGCACATTGTTATGGGCTCGTCCGCGTGTCGATAACTGTGCGATCGGCCTAGAAGCCGCATCCGCAAAAGTAATCTCTCCTGAATAGTCAGATACAGCGGTAGGCACAAAGCTGACTGAGAACGTATGACTGCCGCCGGGAGGAATACTGAGCGGAAATTTTTCGGAACTATCGATGGAAAATACCGGCGAAGAAAGACTAAGTTTGGATATGTCAACAGTTATCGAGCTCTTATTCGAAACCGTAACATTGGTATGGGTCGCCTGCCCGACAATCACATCACCGAAGTCGAGTGTGCCAGGTGAGACTAGAACGGAGCCGTTCGGAGACCAAACGACACCCGATCCACAACCAGCTATCACGATCATCAGACAAACGATCGATACAGAGAAAGAGGCAACAGGGCCAATGCAAAGGCTCTTTATCTCTAGAGCTGGAAAACGAAAAGAACTAACTAGACGACGGGGGGAGGGTCCGTACGTACTCATCTTAAATGTTTACCTCTTCAGACTTAGAAGCGTGCGTAAAGCAGAGAGGGCATTACCATACTGAATAGTCTTTTTAACTTATTTAAGCAGTTTACATAATCACATAAATTGGCTAGTTGGTAGCCACAATTAATCGTCCTTCGTAAAATTCATTTGTAAGTTCACGTTCAATTATTGAATGGGAACTCCATAGATCCAGGCTCAACAGGGTACAATCATATTCGTAGTAAGCCTGATTACCAGGCTCTGTTTTGACAAATTTTACAGATCAAACACTCAAACCCATTCGCTAGTAGTGTGGGTAATCTACTTATCCGCGTAAGACGGACAATGAATTGATCTCTCGCCCGTAACATTTTTTTTGGGCTGGGCTGCCGATGTGTAGGGCCTTTCTGGTTACTAGAGATTTTCAGAAAGGCAGGCACCATGCGTAAACTTTCGACGCTTGTTTTCGTCGCGCTTTCTCTCATCCTTCCGGCACTGAGCTTCGCCCAATCCTCCTCCCCAGTCTGGTTTACCCTCAACGCGCCCGAGGGATCCGTCATTACAGCTTCAAGCTCTATAACTCTCCGCTTCGGCCAGGTAGCTTCTACCTGTGCCGCCGTCATGAGTAGCGGCCCCTGCAGTGGAGTAAGTGTCGGGGCACCTAGTCCTGAAGCATGGACAAGTCCCAAAACCTTCACTCCGGCGTCTGGCTCAGCCAGCGTAAGTGTCGTCGTGAACACAGCCACGTTCGGCGGTGTCGATCCCCTTCCTGGCGTATACAAGACCGTAAGGATCCAGGAAAAGACCACCGCCCAAACCATCACCGCCAACGGTCAATCGGTCACCGTACCCGGAACTTCAACTCCATCGTCGTCTCAGGTATGGTTCACACTCTCTGCTCCCGAAGGAGCCGCCATAACTGCACCCGCGGCGATAACTCTTCGCTACGGTCAGTTAGCTTCCACCTGCTCCGTTGTCTCGGTAAGCAGCGGCCCCTGTCAGGGAGCGAGTGTAGGAAAACCTACCCCCGAGACATGGACTTCTCCCCAAACATTCAATCCTGCCGGTGGCGCCTCCAGTGTGAAGGTCACCGTGTCCACAGCCACATTCAATAATGTGGACCCACTTCCCGGCGTGTACAAAACTGTGCAGATCCTGGAAAAAACCACCACCCAACCCATCACCGTCAATGGCCAGTCGATTACAGTCCCTGGAACCTCATCGCCAGCCACTTGCCAGCTGGTCGCGACTCCAGCCGCTATTACCTTCCAGAACACCACCGTCGGCTACACACTCTCCTCTACTGGCAGCATTACGAGCAACTGTCCTACAACTGTCACAGTAAGTTCCGTCCGACTCTCCGGGCCATACACCGTATCCGGATTTCAAACTCCATTCTCGTTGGCTTCCGGCCAAAAACAGAACTACACCGCTGTCTTTGCGCCAACCGCCACCGGAACGGCAAACGGAAACATCACCTTCACCAGCAACGCATCCACAACTCCCAACTTGTCTGTGTCTCTTACTGGAACAGGTGTCGGCTCAACCCAGGTGGCGACACTCACAACCAGCGCAACCTCGCTCGCCTTCGGCAATGTCGCCGTCAACATCGCTCAGTCAAAGACGGTGACGATTACAAATTCAGGATCCTCATCCATCACCGTCTCGGCCGTAAGAGTGGCGGGAACCGGATTCTCCATCAGTCCTGTCACCACTCCCTTTATTCTCACAGCCAACCAGACTCGACAAATCACCGTTATCCTTACTCCCACGACGAGCGGTTCGGCCTCGGGAGCCTTGACCATCACCAGCAACGCATCCAACCCTACCCTGACAATCCCTCTGAGCGGTACAGGTGTCTCATCCACAAAGCGCGCCGTTACGTTGTCGTGGAACCCAAGCTCCTCCCCGGTTTCCGGCTATAACATCTATCGCTCCACCGTCTCTGGTGGATCCTATTCAAAGATCAACAGTTCGACGATAACGACCGCCAGCTATACCGATCAAACTGTAGTTGGAGGATCAACCTACTACTACACAGTAACGGCGGTTAGCGCAAACATGCAGAGTGGATATTCCAACGAAGTAAAAGTCGTTGTTCCAACTCCATAAACCTTGTCCGTTTCAATGCATGGGAAGAGGCCTCGCTTCACCAGAGAGCCTCTTCTCATGCATATCTTCCTAATAAAGCAGTTTCGTTTTCAGAATGCTGACATCGTTGTCCGAGAGATGGAGCGCGTCTGTTCGGAACTTATCGAATGAGCCATAGTGTTGGTCGATCATGACAAAGGCGCTTCGAATGTAGGCCGGATCGGCGGTCATCAAGACTTTCTGTTGTTCGGGCGAGAGTCTGGCGAGAAAGGAATTAGTCTTCCCCATGGCTTTTTGGCTTTGTAAAGGTTGAGTAACTCCCGAGCGGAAGTATTGGTTCGTGAGAGCATAGTCTGCGACGATTGTGTCCATGGGTACACCAAGGACGCGCAGCAGAATCGCGCTGAAAACTCCTGTGCGGTCTTTCCCTGCGGTGCAGTGATAGAGCAGGGGTAGATGATCGTTTTCCAGTTGAGTGAAGATGCTTGCAAACTTAGGGGCCGCATCGACTACAAACATGCCATAAATCTGCTCGAGATGTTCGCGGAGTTGAGCTGGGGTTGGATTGCCAGCTAGCAGATGTTCGAGGTCTTGATTCACATTGTTGTTGGAGTTGGTCCCAATGGGTAAGGAAACTAGATCCACCGACGGATCATCGACCCAGCGTTCCGGAGACTCCTTATTTTCTTGTTGCGTGCGAAAGTCGCAGACGACACGAATGCCAAGATGACTAAGATAGGTAAGATCGGCGGGAGTCAGATAGGTAAGTACTCCGGACCTGTACAGAAGACCCCAACGCGTGTAACGACCATCGGTACTACGATACCCGCCGAGATCACGGAAGTTGGGTGTACCGGTAAGAGGCAGGCGCCGCAGAGAGACTTCGCGCTGCTCACCGTTATCGGGATGCAGAAAGAAATACATACGTTCTCCGGGATGACCGGCTGAGACCGTGATGGTTTTCTCGCGGGTGCTTGCGACAGACTGCATTCCGGATTTTCCGGTGGGATCGGATGAAGCAAAGATTTGAACCGAACGAGTGTCGCCGGTGAAGTCATAGCTCAGGGTGTAATGGCCGGGTGAGTCTTCAACACAGTTAAGGTTTGTAACCTCGGCAGAAACGGCCAGAGCTAAAGCAAAAAGGACGACTGCAGTTAAAACGGATCTCATGGATTCCTCTACTAGAAGTTGAGTCGCAGACTCATCTGAATCTGGCGAGGTGTGTTGTACTGCTGCAGGAAAATCTGGCCGAAGCTGGACGACGAGATGTTTACATTCGGGCCGGCGAACTGCACGCGGTTGAACGTGTTGAAGAATTCGGTCTTGAAATCGAGCCCCAGGCCCTCACGCAACTGGGTATGCTTAGCGACCAGCATGTCGAAGTTGAGTGTGCCAGGGCTGCGGATGGAATCGATATAACGCGGAGCATTTCCGAAGGCGAAGGCGGGCGTCTGGGCGAAGGCGGCGGGGTTGAAATAGAGACCGCCGTTCTTCATCTGGCGGCCACCGGCAACGTCTGTTGAAACTCCTGTAACCATGGGCCGCTCCGTGCCGCTACCGCCTCCGAAGGAGTTGGAGTTATTGGGCGAACTCAGAGTATTGGGCAGGCCATCGTCATAAGTGAAGAAGGTTCCGACAGAGAAGCCACCAAGGGCATACGCGGCGATACCACTGTTGAGAAACGGCTTATTTTTGCCAACAGGCAGCTCGTACCGACCGCTAAGTCGGATAACGTTCGGCAGATCCTGTGAAGAAATCGAGCGATCGCATTCGTGACAGTAGTTGTCCTGAAATCCCTGCTGAGCGCCGACCCAGGCGCCGATATCGCCCACGTTGTCGATCATCTTGCTATGTGTGTAGGCGAAGAGCAAGGAGAGCCCATCGGAAAAGCGCTTCTCAAGACTGATCTGTAGCGCATGGTAGGTGGAATTGCCGACACCTGCCTGCAGTGCGGTTACGTTCTGAAACTGCGGGAAGGGGCGAAGGAGTTGTCCGCGTTGGACAGTGGCGCGACTAAGAACAGAGGTGGGGTCTGTGATGATGCCGTAAAAGGGATTGGGGACAGTGGCGAGCAACGCACTGCCCATGCCGAGGTAAGAACTGGGAAGTTGATTGTAGTTCTGAGGAGCCATCAGGTGAACGCCGTTGTGACCGACGTAGCCAGCTGTGAGCACGAGTTGAAAAGGAAGTTGACGCTGAACGTCGAGTGAGAACTGTTCGTCGTAGCTGACAGCCTGTTTCCGCAGTGGACCGGAGATATTGAGTCCGATGTTCTGAAGCAGGCCAAGTGAGTTCCCTGTGGGCTGAGTAAGGCCACTGGGAAAGGGACTGGAAAGATTGAACTGAGGCGTGAATCCGTCAGCAAGCACAGGGTTGGAGGTAGTGACGGCCGAATAACCGAGAGAGTTGTCGATAAAAGTGGGGGCCGGTTCAAAGAAGATACCGAAACCACCTCGAATGACAGTGCGATCGTCGATCTGGTAAGCGATACCAAAACGGGGATCGAAGTGTGCATATTGTGCTTGCTGGACACGAGGCCCGACGCCATTTGTGTTGACGAAACCAACGCCGCCCTTCAAGCCGGTAAGGCCCGGGACGCTGAGCGGTGAGGGCGTGTCGAGATCGAGATAGATGTAACGATTGTGGATCTCGACATCAGGGGTTTCGAAGCTGTAACGCAGACCAGCGGTCACTGTGAGCTTCGGAGTAAGCCGGTACTCATCCTTGAGGAAGGTGGCGAGATAATGATGATGATAGTCGTAGCGAAGCGTGATGCCGCTGGTAACGGTAGCTGCGCCGAGGAGTAAATCGGCGATACCACGTCCAGACTGCGCACCGGCCGCCGCCGGATTAGGACCGCCGGTGAAGTTACTGTTGGCGGAGACATTCACCTGCTGGATGGTGTTGAGCGTCACAGCGAAATAGCGGTAGTCAGCTCCCACAGTTATGGTGTGATGGCCCTTCAACCAGGAGAGGTCTCCGCCATACTGCCACACAGTGGACCGGTTTCGCTCGAAAGCACCTGCCGTCGTACCAATGGCACTTGCACCGGCGAGAGTCGTGTAAGGGAAACTTTGAGAGGTAAGCCCTGCCGTAACGTTCTGGTTGAAACCTAAGCTGGTGACATCGTAGCCGAGGGTAGGCGAGCTGCGGTTCGATTCGCTGTGACCGTAGGAGAGATGGTGATCGAAGATGAGCGAGTTGGAAAGTACCCACGTGTGCGAGACCATCCAGCTGACACCGGGAATGCGGTTATTACCCGGTTGCGGCGAGAGATGATTGCCGTAGGGGTCGGGGTTGTTGATGTGGTTGGTGAACCAGTCATAGCGGCCAAAGAAGGAATGCTTATCCGAAAACCGGTGATCGATGCGCAGGTCCCAGCGGCTATTGTTGTTGATCGAGGCCACCGAGGAGAAGAAGTTGTTCGTCGTGCTCGCACCCTGACCCGCGCGGTTGGGCAGGGGGTAATTTTTTAGAATGTTTAAACCAGCAGCGTTGATGTCGCTCGACGGAATGATATTGCCGGAGTACGGCGACCGGATGTATCGAGTGGTTCCGATGGGAGCGGTGGGATCAAGCCTCGTAGTGTGAGGGTCATAGATGACGATGAGGTTTTCGTTTGTGTCGAACGTCTGAGAGAAGTTGCCCTGCCGTTCCAGCGCCGTGGGAACAGTCGCGAAGAAGGAACCGGCTGCCGACTGGCGGAGACCTTCATAATCGGTGAAGAAGAACGTGCGGTTCCGGCCATCATAGAGCTTGGGAAGCCATACCGGACCGCCAACAGCATAGCCGAACTGATTGCGCTCGAAGTGCTGTTTCTTCTGTCCGGCATTATTGGCGTTGTAACCATTCGCATCGAAAATGCTATTTCGTAGATAGTCGTATACCGTACCGTGAAGCGCATTCGTTCCGTGCTGAGTGGCAAACGTAACGACTCCACCGCTCGTGCGTCCCCACTCCGCACCATATGCGGTGGTCAGAACCTTGAATTCACGGACGAACTCTACCGACGGAACCGCAGCGGCCTGGTTGGCATAAGCGACAGTATTGGCGGCGCCATCCAGTAGATTCTCGGTCGTTGCGCCCTTGCCGCCGTTGATGCGGAACGAATTGGTATAGCTCTGACTAAGATCGTTCGTACCGGATGCGTTGGTCGCAGCCTGGGTGACCCCCTGAGCGAAGTTAATCGCTTGAAGAGGATTGCGGATATTCAACGGAATATTACGGACAAACTCGCTTTCTAGAACATTGCCGCGATCTGGACGATCGACGATAAGTTCAGGCTCGCCTGCAGTCACAATAACGCTCTGAGAGATGGCTTCAGGTTTGAGTGTCAGGTCAAAGTCTCGGGAACCCCCTACTTCGATACGAATATTCTTGACGGTAGTGGCGGCGAAAGTAGGAGCAGTAGCCTGAAGCTCATAGATGCCGGTTGCCAGGGGCGGAAAGAGGAAGTATCCCGAGCTATTGGTTTTCGCAACAGTGACCTGATTGGTAGAGAGCAAGCGGATTTCAGCGGTCGCGTCCGTGATCGGACTGCCGCCACTATCGTTGACATGACCGCTTACCGATCCGTTCTGAGCGAAAACATGCGGAGCGGAAAAGAACACTGTCGCAATTGACAGAAGGAGCCTGCAGAGGTGCCCCTGGAGATAAGGTTTTGATTTCGCCATGAATGCAACTTGCCACTAAGATGGCGAAGATTCGCCGTAAAGGGAGTTACAAAGGGTTTCGTAGGGTAACAAGCTGTTCAAGGCCCATTAATACAAGCTCGATAAAGTGGCGAATATGCTGCAGGAACGCCAAATAAGTGCGCAGTTGCAGCGAATCCTGCAGTCACCAGCTTTCCGAAACTCCGCCAGATCGTCACAGTTTCTACGTTTCTGTGTGGAAAGGACGATGACAGGGCGTGCGGGGGAGCTTAAGGAAACCACGATTGCAGTCGCATTGTTTCAACGGGCGACCGATTACGATCCCAAGCGTGATCCCATCGTGCGTGTGCACGCGATGCGTGTGCGCGAGAAACTCTCGAACTATTACGGTTCCGATGGGAGTTCCGACAACATTCGCATCGAGTTACCCAAAGGCGGATATGTTCCGCAAATTTCAGATGCCTCACAAATCTCTTCCGTAGGACTCGCCGTCCCGGAGATCGTAGAAAAAGCAGACGTCTCTGCGACTCTGATAAAAGGTCACCAAGCCGAGCCAGAGAACAAAACGGACTTATCTTCGTCTCCCGTATCAACAGCGGAAACAAGAGTCCATGGAACGAACCGATTTCTATGGCTCACTCTGTCAGCCATACTTTTGTGCGTTGCGTTGACGTATCCCTTGTGGCGGCGGTCGAGCGCAGCGATACCTTCGGGAGAGATGGTTCCGATCGATGGGGCGCCGGCAGTAGTGCGGGAACCTGCTTGGTCGCCCGATGGAAACTTTTTAGCCTATGCGGCACAGGAGAGGCCGGATGAGCCGATGCACATCTATATCCAGGATGTGCGACACGGTGGAGCGGCCCATCGGTTGACTGCGGGGAACTCAGAGGAAAGTCGGCCAGTCTGGTCGCCGAATGGCCGGGAAGTTGCATTTGCACGAATGGTTGGTCTGTCGCGGTTCGACATCATGCGCACCACCACGGGGCAGCAGGATCTGCACACCGTGACGCAGGTACGCCTCTTCGGGCACACCATCGATCTTCATCCCGCATTGGACTGGTCGCCGGACGGAAAATCCTTACTGACGTGCGAACAGTCGTCACCGCTCACTCCGGTGCGACTCGTCGTGATCTCTTTGGCGACAGGAGACAAACGGCTGTTGACATCGCCCCCCTCTCTATCCTCCGGAGATCTGGATGCGAAATTTTCGCCCGATGGCAAAACGATTGCCTTTCAACGGGGAGGTCTCGGGGACCTGTACACGGTTTCGCTGGAGGGTGAAGGTGCTGTGCCAGTGAAGCAATTGACCTCCGACAATCCCGGGGTACGTGGAATCGCCTGGACCGATGGAGGGCGCTCGATCCTTTTTGGAAGTCAACCGGATCTCTCACCCGCATATCGCATCTGGAAGATCGCTGCGGAAGGAGGGCACCCGCAACCGGTAACTCCCCAGGGATTTGATGCAAGCATGCCCTCGTTTTCCACTCGACAGGGATTGGCACTCTTGCATGCGCAGAGTGCAACAGAGATGGTAGAGCAACGTCTCACAAACGCATCTCCATCACGCACTCTCCTGTCTTCCGAAGCCGGCGCCGAATGGCCGCGATACTCTCCCGACGGCAACTCGATTGCGTTTGTTAGTTCACGATCGGGCACACAGGAACTATGGCTGGTCCGCACTGAGAATGCCGAACCGCAGCAATTGACACACTTCAACGGCACCGGGAGAGTTTTATGGGCGTCATGGTCACCGGACGGCCAATCCATTGTCTTTCCGTTTCGACGAGATGGCGCGACAGTACTCTACACATACAGCTTGCAGACTGGTACGTTACGACAGCTTACGCATACGGTTCACCGTCACTTCAGTCCCGTCTACAGCGGCGACGGACGATATATCTACTACTCGTCCAACGACGATGGCACACCGCGCATCTGGCGAATACGCGCTGACGGATCGGCGGGAGCGGAAGCATTGTTTTGGGACGGACTGATGCAGTTCACAGTGTCGCCTGACGACAAGTGGTTCTACTCCGTGATGGAGCAGCCCGGAAATATCGAAATTGTTCGCCGCAACATAAAGACAGGGGAGAGCGAAGCCTTCGTCACGCTGCCCGGTCAGTTGGCATCGCTCAACGATCTAACGATCGCTGAGAATACGCTCTTCCTTGCGACGCGCGAAAGGGCTGGTACGAAGGCGAATCTCGAACTCGTCGATCTGAAAACACGGAGAATTACAAAGGGAGCGGAGATAGAGCTGTCTATGTGGCCCGAGCCGACCACTTTCTCGATCTCGCCAAGACGGCAACTACTCATTGTGGCGCACCCCAAGATGAGTAAGGCACTCTTGTACCAATGGCTCGAACGATCCGGATCGGTTAAATAGACGGTATCTCTGTCACCGCAAAATTGGCCACAACCACGCCGCCCCTCGGACACCGCTTGAATCTCCAAACCTCGCCTGCAGAATCGGCGTATCCGCCTCTCCTCCGAATACGTATGTGGAAAGACGCTTCGGCAAGCTTGTGTAAAGATGCTGCGCTAACGAGAGCCCTCCGCCCAGAACAAAAGCATCCGGATCAAGAATATTGATTACGGTCGCCAACCCACGCGCCAGGCGATCTTCAAGCCGATCGACAACCTCGACTGCGTCTCTCTCTCCCGCCTCGAACGCTGCGATAATCTCTCTGGCCGTTCGCTGTTTTCCTGTCGTCTGTTGATAGTCCCGTGCCAGGCCCGTTCCAGAAACCCACATCTCCATACAACCCAGCTTGCCGCAGTAGCAAAGTGGCCCGGGATTCTCCTCCGGCTTCGGCCAGGGTAGAGGATTATGTCCCCACTCTCCCGCCGTGCCGTTCGGTCCGGCATGCACACGACCATCGATAGCGACTCCTCCTCCGGCACCTGTACCGAGAATTACGCCAAAGACCACATGCTTTCCTGCAGCTGCACCATCGGTCGCCTCCGACACCGCCAGGCAATTTGCATCATTTGCAATCCTCACCTCTCTCCCAAGTGCAGCAGAAAGATCCTTGTCCAGAGGACGTCCATTCAACCAGGTCGAGTTCGCGTTCTTCACCAGCCCGGTCTTTTCCGAAATGCTCCCAGGAATCCCAGCCCCCACACTCCCCGTCTGCCCTGTCTTCGATTCCAACAGCCTGACGAGTCCGACCATGGCCGCAATCGTGCCGTCGTAATCGTCTCGCGGCGTATCCACCCGATGACGAGCCAGTTCCTCTCCGCGCGAATCGATCGCCAGCCCCTCGATCTTCGTTCCCCCCAGATCGATCCCAATGCGCATCCCACTATCGCTCGACGGACGCAGTTCTCTCTCAGTTCGCAACACGTTCTCCCCTTCCTCCTCGATCCCCGCGACAGACCACCCCGTCGCTCTCTATCCCGTCCACTCTTATTGCACTTTTCCAGAAGGTCGCAACCGGCGCAATTCACCCGCGCACGCGATCGCATGCAGAGCCATGAGCTTAAGATTGTCTGCAGCCAGCCACAACCAGAACCCGGTGCCGCCCTCAGTCTCTTCAGAGGCGCTCTTCACCTGGATCATGATCTCTTCCTGCCCTGCAGCGCTCAGATTGCTCGGCGGCTCCGATCCATCTGTGACGATATCGATATGATCTCCCGCCAAAGCTCGTTCCACTTCGCTTGCGGTCGTCGGCTTTTCTGTCTCCAGAAACACGGAGACAACATAGCCATGAAACACAGGAGCCTGCACCATCTGAATTGCAGGCGCCGGCAGCGTCCCATTCGACAACGCCCCATACTGCTTTCGAATGCGTTGCTCGGTAGCTCCAAACTTCACCTTCGCCGCAGCTCCAAGAGATGGCAGCAGATTGAACGAAATCTGCGCATCGTACTGTTCTCGTGGCAGCTCCTGAAACGACAACAGGCTCACCGTCTGCTGATGCATCTCGTCCATTGCGGCACGGCCATGCTCTGACGCGGGTTCCATCACCGTTGCCGCTAAAGTCTTTAAAGGCAGCCGGGCCTGCATCCTTGCAGCCACCATTCCGAGCATCAAGGCCACAGGGTGTGCCGGAATCACGGCCTGTGTCCCCAGGTGCAGCTCGACACCGATAGGCGCCTGCTTGCCCAGAGCCTCCGTAATCCACGGCGACATCACCAGCACATCCTTCTCGTCTTCAAGCGCATAGGTCAGGTCGACAATGCTCGCACCCGCTCTCCGAGCCTCATGCCAGTGCCTTGTCGTGCTGTCGTTATCTCCCGTAAAAAACACGAAATCCATATGCTCAAACGAAGCTTTCTCGATCTTCTGAATGAAGGCGGCTTCATCTCCGGTAGCGGTCAATTGCCCCGCCGTCTCGTCCTCATCTTCCAAGAGCACGACGCTCGAGGCCGCCAGTAGAGACTCCCCAAGCTCGTCGCTCAGCTCTTTGCCCAGCAGCGACGAAGCTCCTACCACACCAATTCGATAGACCTTGCTTGTCATCTCCACCTGCATTCCATAGATTCGTTCGCCTGGGTCAGCGAGGCGCGCCAGCCTTTCGCCTCTTCTGTCCCCACGAATAAGCCAGCCGCGCCAGAACTCCCGAAACCAGGTATCCCAACGCAATAATGATCAGCACATGCTCCGAATAAAGCGCGACCAATGCCCCTATGGCGACAATCACTGCAACCAGCTGAAAGGGATGACGCTGACCCAGGCTAATCTCTTTTCCACTCCAGAACCGCCATGTGCTCACCATTAAAAACCCAGTGAACAGAATCAGGCCGAGCCACACAATCGACCATCGTGGATCGGCGATGGGAGCTCCACTCTCAAAGTGCACGACCGAGGCAATCACCCCCGCGCCCGCGGGAATTGGCATTCCCACAAAATACTTCTTCCCCGGCCTGCCTGGATTTCTCGGCTGCGGATTGACGCTGATGTTGAACCTCGCCAACCGGCTTGCCCCGCAAATCAGAAAAAGAAAGCAGACAAAGATTCCCAGGTGCGTAATGCGATCCCGCAGATGCGGATACTCCGTCATCGGAAGCATCCGAAAGCCCCATAGAAAAGCCAGCAGGCTCGGAGCCACACCGAAAGTAATCACATCCGCCAGTGAATCCAGTTCACGGCCGAAGTCGCTGGCCGTATTCGTAAGCCGCGCAATCATCCCATCCACGCCGTCAAACAACACGGCAAAGCCGATGGCCAGAGCGGCTCGATCGAAAAACGCCGGCTCCGCAAATGACCCCTGAATGCTCTGCGTGATGGCGTAATAGCCCGCAGCGATATTGCCTGCGGTAAACAATGAGGGCAGAACATACATACCTCGGCTCGGCCGGCGTCTCTCTCCGCGTCCTGTTCCGCCCCGCATCAGATCAGAAGATGCCGTCCCCATTAAGCCACCACAGCCGTGGCAGAGCGGTCGCCAGGCTGCCCTATCTCTGCCAGCACGGTGGAGCCTCCCCGGACGCGCGATCCCCTCTTCACTTTAAGGTTTGATTCTGCTGGCAGCAATACATCCACGCGAGATCCAAACTTGATCAGGCCCACCCGCTGTCCCCGTTCCACTCTGTCTCCTGCCTTCACATTGCATACAATGCGGCGCGCCAGCAGGCCGGCAATTTGCTTGAAGCTCACCTCGTAATCTCCCGCGTCGATCACGATCAGCGTCTGCTCATTGTTCAGCACCGACTCGGCCTTCATCGCATTCAAAAACGCGCCCTTGCGAAACTCAACCAGCTTTACCGTGCCGGATACAGGAGAGCGGTTCACATGCACATCGAATACGTTAAGGAAGATGCTCAGCCTCAGCCGGCTTCCCGCCGTAGTCTCGATCCATTCCGTATCGGTTACCAGTCCGTCCGCCGGCGACACAATTTGTCCCGCGCCTGCGGGAATCGTCCGCTGAGGATCGCGGAAAAACCATAGAAAAAAAACCGCAAGAAGTAGCGGAAGCGCTAGTAGAAGGTAGGAATGCGTCAGCAGCCAGACCATCACTGCCACGACTCCTAAACCAAGCGCGTACAAATATCCATCTCGAACCATAAGTGACTCGATTATACGGCCCATGCGCACACACTACCCCTGGCGCACGCGCCTGAGTCCAGCAGGCCGGATCACCTTCTAAATTAGTGTTGCGATTCCATGCGCCGAAGCCTCTCCATCTCATCTTTCAGGCTAAGCTTCAGTTTCTTCAATCGTACTTCTTCCAGTTTTTCCGGTTCCGTGAGAAATAGTTTCGAGCGCAACGTGTCCAGCCTGCGATCGTACAGGCTGTGCTCCTGCGCAAGCTGCTGAATGGATGGATGCGGGGCGGAATTCGGGAGCTCCGTATATTTAGCAGTCTGCATCAGACAGATACCTCCAGCTGAATCGACATCCCAACGCTGGCTCAACAAGCTACCACAGCCCCACAAAGTGAGGCAAAGCCGTTTCTCCACACCGTTCAATCGAAAAGCCCAGCCTTCGAGGAACAAAGCCCCAACCCCACCAACCGTCATTCCGAGCGAAGCCGAGGAATCCCTGTATTTCTTTGCAGGATTTCTCCCCAACCCAAAACTCTTCTCCCGAAGCACCAAGTGCCCACATCTGTCTCTAAGACACGGGAACGTTCAACCAGGATCGGCCGTCCGGATCTCAATCCTCATCAACACCGCGTCGTCCACCGGAGCCCGGTAATACCGCTTCCTCAACCCCACCTCGACAAACGCCATCCTGCGATAAAGTGCAATCGCGGCGGAATTTTCCGACCGAACCTCCAGCTCCACCTCTGCAGCTTCCATCTCCCTGCACCAGGCAAGCACTCCTTCTAAAAGCGCTCTGCCAATCCCCACACGGCGAGCCTCCTCCGCCACAACCACGCTCTCCAGCTCCGCCATGGTATCGGGGCCGCTCCCAATAACCTTGCCAACCGCAAACCCCACGAGTTGCTCTGCGCGCTCCGCTACAAGCAGGCATCGTCGTACCGACGCACCCGCGTCCGCTCCTAAAATCCCCGTATACTCCGCCTCGGCCCAGTGCGGAACCTCCGCAATACTTCGCTCCAGCGCAACTACGGCAGGCAGCTCGCTCGCTCGCGCCGCCCTGACCTGAAATCTAAGGCTCACCCAGCCGATCCCTTCGCCGCCTTCGCAGAGATCTCCAGGTCCGTTCGTCTGAGGTAGTTCGCATCGATCATGGCCGCATCGTCGAAGTTCCCCTTTGCGACCCTCTCCATTACGAACGGCAGCGCATCCGCTGCCTTGGGCTCACCTACAAGGCGCACCCCAAGAATCCCCAATGCCTCCGCCACCCGCTCCTCGCAGGCAATCAAAGTTCGGACGTTCTCTGCGGTCCTGGCAATCTCCTCGGAATTTAACAGTGTCTCGACAATTCTTCGCCTGCCTGCATAAACGCCGCAGTAAAACTCTCCGCGGCCTGCGTCGAGCACCGCGCATACATCGCCTTCAGCCTCCCTTGCAGCGCCAGCCAGAACCGCCAGCCGTGAGACCGCAACCAGCGGAACTCCTCCCGCCTCGCTCAACCCTTTGGCGGCGCTCAATCCCACACGCACCCCTGTAAACGACCCCGGCCCATGCACCACCCCGATCGCCGTAACCTCGCGCAGCTTCCATCCTTCAATCTCCATCATCTGGCGAATCACCGGCACCAGCTTCTCCGATGCGCTTCGCCCCGGAAGCACCT
>Ga0193743_1000011_pt1 | contig 130718 bp, 148 predicted proteins | sample L2c2metaG_FD_143038 | JGI IMG/M metagenome (GOLD analysis project Ga0193743, IMG submission 143038) | Soil microbial communities from a riparian zone of the East river system, Colorado, United States - L2c2 | ecosystem: Environmental > Terrestrial > Soil > Riparian zone | place: USA: East... | reverse complement strand
TCTAGCAGGGGATCCTAAACATATATATAAACATAAAATACGACAGGAAAGCGCACCTAGCAGGGGATCCTAAAAGAAAAGGATAAAGCCCTGCTAAGGTGGGATGCATGTCTATATACCAAAAATCAGAGTCGAAATAATAAAATGCTGAAAAATAATGAAATGATGGAAAAGATGGAGAATGGTGAAACAGTGATAAGAATGCTACGTCACGTGATCATCGGACTCCGGTATCGGAACCGCGAGTGCACTCCGTCTTGGGCTGGCGACGATGAGGAGGAATATACAGAGGTGACAGAGAAATATCGGAGGAAACATCGGAGGACGTGGAGCGTCCCCTAACAGTCTTGCCCCTTCCCCTGTATCTTGGCATAAATGTTATTCAAAGCCGGTCACAACAAGGGATACACATTCAGGGCCCAATCAATCCACCTGGCAAATTTGCTGCCACTCTTTAACTTTTCTTCAAACTCTCTTCTGACCCCATTTTTCCAACTCTTGTTCTAGCCTGGCTTTCACTTCCAAAGGCAACAAGAACAACAACAAGTTGACATCCACCACAATACCCAAAATTGCTAGGTGGTCACCAAACACTTGTTTCTTCCTTTTATGTGGTGTTCGAACCTCATCCCACATTTTTAATAGCTCCACCTGCTGCACTGGTAACTCCTCTCCATATCCACATCACCAAAATACTCATGAAGGCAGGATGATTTGGCAATCTCCAGAAATCTAGCTGGTATGCCAGCTGGCCATCGTAACTCTGTTGGATGTGCATTAAAGTAAAGCCTAGGTGAGAAATCAAAGCATTTACCTGCAACTCTTCTGCTAAGCGACACTCTGACCAACCATATAGGAATTTGATGTATTTTGCCATAGTTGTCTCATTCAGAAGGTAGAAATTAGGCTGTCCAGTTTTACAGAGCCAACATAAGCCTTGGTCCTTGACAACATGAAATGGACACATTGACTCAGACACCCAGCAAGCAATAGTCATGCTAGCAAGAATATTAGCAGGAAACTCAAAAGTTTGAAGTGATCAAACTTAGTGATGCCAAAGTTCAGTTCAGTTCAGTTCTTCAACAATTTTTGAAGAACCGAGAACTGAACCGACAGTCCCTTTGCTGAACTGAACCAGAACCAGAACCAAACTGAAAGAACTGGTTCTTTCAGTTCTATTCAGTTCTAAAACCGGTTTGAACTGCTGAACCGATCCCTAAACCAAATTTACCCTATGTCGCAGGATTTATTTACTTATATACTAACTACAATGCAATAATATATACTGACTACAATACAATAATATATATAACTAATATACTAACTATATATATATATATATAGTGGGACCTAAGCTGGGCCCTCAGTAATAATGAATCATAATTTTAGAAAGGGCCCAGACAATGCAAATGGCATCATCTGGGCCAGCGCCATCGTGTCAGCCCTCGGCGTTGTCGTCTGGGGCGGTTGTCAGCTGAAAACGGGCATTGGGTGGCAGTGGCATGTGATCGCCTTTTTGAGATCCTCTATCCTACCCGATAGCAAGTAAGAACCTAAAATTATAGTTAAATTTTTTTTTGTTAGTTTAAAATAATCAATCTACGGAAAACAAAACACACCTAAGGCCCAGCGCCATCATGTCAGCCCTCGGCATTGTCATCTGGGGCGGTTGTCAACCGAAAACAGGCAGTGGCACGTGATCGCCTCTCCGAGATCCTCTATCCTACCTGACTGCTAATAGCAAGTAAGAATCTAAAAATTATAATGTTAAGTTTTGTTAAGTGAAAATAATCAATCAATTAGAAAAAACACACCTAAGGCCCAGCGCAATCGCCATTGTGTCCCTCGGCATTGTCCCTCATCATTGTCCCTCGGTGTCATTGTCTGGGGCAGCTGTCAGCCAAAAATGGGCAGTAGTAATCGAACAACGAAAGCAGGTGGTGGATGGGGTGGTTGGAGCTGAAAGCAGAGAACCAACAGAGCATGTTAAAATTTAATTGATCCAAAATTCAAACTCCAACTCCCAAAATGTCTGTGCAGGTCATAATGGATAATTTATTGATATCTCACTCAATTCTCAACAGAAAAATTAGAAAAAAATATGTACAGAAAGTTCGGTTCAAACCGGTTCAAACCCAGTTCTCAAATTTTTAAAAATCATAGAACCGAGAACCGAACCAACAGCCCAAAATCCGTGGACCAAACTGAACTGAACCTGAACCAACGGTTTGGTTCTTTCGGTTCTCGGTTCTTGCATCAGTTTGGAACCGAACTTTGGCATCACTAATCAAACTGGATTTCTTCACATGAGGGAGGTCTGAGTGAATATGTTTCCTTGGACCCAGGGACTCTAGAAAACATTTTGGTGAGCTTTACATTCTTCAGGGTCTTGAATTTTTTGACAACATGTTTTGCAGGATCAAGGTCAAGATTCTTTGCCTCATTCCACACATCCTCACCCCAACAAACCAGGATATGGTCACGCATCACACTTGTGGACCCACTGTCTGAACTGGTACCTTGTAAGTAGGTCTTTGAGCACTTGAGACAGCTGAACTCAAGGTAAGTTGTCCACACTCCTTTTCTGTTATCTTTTCTGACAATTTTCAGACATTCTTTATAAAAGGCATATACAACAGATTGCCAAATCTTCTTTCAGCTGGCAGAATGGGTAAGTTTTCAAATCAATGAATATCTGAATTTTGTACTAATTTTTTTTTCCATTTCCTTTATAAATTTTGCCTTCTTTGAATCCTCATTATCATCAGAAATGCTAATTGGCTGGTTGATGTCCATCTCAGAGGAAGCATGAGGTGAAGAAGAATCAATATCCATATTGACGATAGAGGAAGCATAGATGTCTGATGCCCCATCAGGCTCGGTGTCAGCTACTAAAAGGTTAAAAGGTAAATCTTGATATATAACTTGAAGAAGGCTTACATTCACTGTCAGGTATGATGTAGTACTTGCATGGCTTGATCAATGCAGTCAGAGACTTTACTGTCTATAGTCTGGATTGCAGCCTGTTTAGCTTTGCAGCCTGCTTTGATAGCAGAGTCTGAAAGGGATGACAGAGACCTTTTGGATGATGTAGAGGGTGACCAACCACATTTGTTTTTGGCCATAGTTGACAACACTGGTATTTTTTTGTTGGTTGCTTTTTTATTGTTTTTCATTGTATATACCTGTTTTTGTACTGTATAGTTTTAGAGAGTACACAGCACCATTTGATCACAGGAGTATGCCAGGTGAGAAAGTTGTGCCCTGTTCCAACCCTGGCTATCACCCAACCCTGGGACATGGCTTCAACCCAGCAAACCCGTACCAGACACTATCTGTGGGGGAAATATGGGAAACATATTATGCGTTTCTTGCATGTTTCCCATAGATAGTTTTTTGTTTTTTTTTCAAGATTTATCTTTTTGAAACACTATAAGTGTTTTTTTTCCTTTGTTTAAAACAAAGAAAGAAACACTTATCATGTTTCCCATAGATAAATCTTAAGAAACCAAAAAATTATCTATAGAAAGCATGTGAGAAACACATCACATGTTTCTTGGATTTTTTTTCCAGAAACACTTTTTCTGTTTCCATGGGAAAAATCTTTTGGGAAACACAAAGCATGTCTAGAAATGGATTTTTCCAGGGGAAACACCTGATACTCGGCATAAAGGCGGTTTCCAAGGGTAGGGAGCCTTTTCGAAGGCCTCTGCTCCTTGACTGTTTCCAAACTCTCATTCCTCTTAGAGTCCTGCTTGGTTTTATCTCTGCTAGTTTGCAAGGGGCTCCACCATCTTCCTTATTTATTTTTTTAAAGACCTCTCAGTTGACGACATGTTCCTAGACTGTCATTGATTCAGAGCTATTTATTTTAGCAGTTTCTGTTTCATATGATGGAGAGTCTAGGGAGCTTGGCTCGCTACTTAAACCCTGGGTTTCCCTCTCTTGGTTTCTCATCATTTCCAGGGAACAGCCAGGTGAGTTAGTCTTGTAACTCTCCAACCCCATTCTCACCCTTTCGAGTTCAGGCTTCACCTTCTCGTTTGCTCAGTGAGAATTTACTACATCTGGCGTCGCCACCCTTGGCTTCGCCACCTCCAGGCTTTCTGACATTACTAACTTACTCTTTTCATTAGATCTCAGCCTAATTCACTTCATCTTATAATTGTTTTTCGTGACCCACCCTCCTCTCCCTTTCGTATTTCATCTCCTTTCTATCACTATCACTCTTCGTCGTCTCCTTTCTCTCTCTTTATACTTGTATCACGTTCTTTCTTCTTTGTCTTGTCCCTTCCGTTCCCTCTTCCCACTGTACACGTCGACTACTCTGTTTTGTAATGCTCTCTGCTCATTTCGCTGTCACATCATTTTAGGGTCCGCCAATCAAGTCAGCTGGATCGCTTTTTGGCTATTCTTTCTCTTGTCTTAAGCTTAGGCCGGTGGACATTTCCAAATTTTCTCTACAGGAGACATAGAAGGTTTATTGGAGGAGGCATATAACAAAACAAAGACATCATATTAGAGGTGGTAACCTCATGTGTTTCCACTTCTAATTAGAAGGGTCATGTAGTTATCATAGGTGAAAAAACTTGAGGTTGGATCCAGACAGAAGTGCCATAAATGGCCATTTTCGATTGAACCTCTGACAGCATAAGGCAGGATCCTGACTGAACATGCAGGTCCACGGTCAAGGATACTTAGGTTAGGGTTAGATTTAAATAGATCTAGCCTATAGGTGTAGGAGTAGTAGGATAGAGCAAGGGGGCAGCCCCATCGTCACTTTCATGGCATCCACCTGCAAACAAGTAAATAAATCTATTCCCTACCCTTCGACTTTGTTCTGGTGAGTGGGTGATCCAGACAAGGGCTTTGAGTGAAGTTTTACGGCTGCGAACCATGTCCACCAGGAAGTTTTCCACCATTAGCGACGTTTCCGAGTCTAATGCAGATGTCGGTTCTACCCATTCCCGTCCGTGAAGGGTTTTATCAGAAAGTAGAGATGGAACGCACCATCGAGTAGCAATATCTCTGCTCCATTAAGCGAAGCGGCAATGGAGAGGAGTATTCTTTGACCTTCGCCACCACTAAGGTTGAGCCAATCTCTATCCCAAAGGTCTGTATCTATTCCCCAAGCTCGGGAAGTTTCAAAGCATCGTTTCATGACTGGTTGCGTGGTCTCTTCAACGTCGTTTTTCATTAAAATTTTGTGCGAATGAAGACTCATAATTGCTTTGACGAAGTCTGTGGGGGACCCCGGTAGAAGAGATGGCCTTTGAGGAACATACATGACTCGCGTTCTGTATGACGGAATGCCTGCTGGTGCACGAGGTACTACGTAAGATCGTAGACTTGCAAAACAAACAAAAAAGCCACTCGCCAAACGCCTGAGGAGTGCTAAACGACATAGGGACTTGTTAACTATTTTTAAGACTCGGGGCGTGCTCGCATGCAAACAAACCTTCCTCTATACAGAGTCTCACCCTCATGGAGAACCAGATGCGCAATGCATCTCAGTAACGTTGACTTTCCAGAACCACTTCGTCCCTGTAACACAACGATGTCACCTAGAAGAGTCCTATAGTTGTCCGCCTCTCGCTACGTAGGATTACGGACCTTCGTTTACGTCAATGTTAACATCGCTGAACAGATTTATGCATTCATCGCGCGAACATTTTATATTGCGCAGTTGAAGGATAGATGAACTTGATTGGGACATGAGAAGAAGAGTATCGTGTGAACGACCTGCGTTGAATGATGCCAACGTCACAGATAAGATACCCTCAGGTCTAATAGATTATAATGCTGCTAATTTTTTTTTTAGGGCTCGGGGACTAATCCCATCTCCTCTGGCGCGCTGAAGCTCTCTAGCATTACACCAACACCAACCTTCGCTGCGTTCTTTTCAGGAAAATGACAAATTAATTTCATGTTCACACATACGCTAGAAGAATAAATCACCTTGAAGTGATCAATCTCTCCTGAAATCAAAAATGCGAACGCTGGATGAAACCGTTGCTCCAGCAACGCAGATACTTTCCCAGTTGAATCCAGCTGGGCTCTGAAGTTAGCCAATCGAAAGTCGTATTTTGCCCCAAGGATAGCGATCGCATCGCGACGAGTCGGGGTAGAGAGAACCTGGAGGTCAACAGCAACCTCGACCTTTTCGCTGAGTTTCTGCCAATATGTTGCCTGTAGAATACCTGCGTGTTGTACCTGCGCTGTGGCAATCCAGCTCTTATCCGTAGCGGTCAATTTTGCGTGATATGCCGTCGATATTTCGGGACTTTGAGGGGTTGGGCGTTGGTATAAGGTCTCGAAGCCCACAGCCAAGTTTGTAGTAACGGACTGCAGATAACTGCCAATGAAAACGCCTGTGAAATTACTCGGCGATGGATTGACTGCTTTCACATTAACGCTGAAGTCTTGACCAAGGTAGTCGTGCTCAAGCTGGATCATATTTTGATCTGATTGTTGTGAGAACTGAAAGAATGTGAGAAATTGACGATAAAAAATGCTATGAGTTATACCTGGGCATGAACTTTAGATATATTGGACTCTGACCAGCCGTTGTTAAACCGTGCGCTGACACTGCCTTCGTGGTCGACGAGGCCATGTAGGAATACCTGTCACCAACTTATAAACAATAGAACGAACGAAAGGAAAGATAGATGATGCGTACATTTTGGTTGGCGAATATGGCCCCAAAATTATATGACGATGGAAGAGTTTGGGAACCCAAGGCAAACGAGTGCGTCACTTGGAACATAGGGTTCATTGACAAGCTTTTCGTAAGATCAGCGCGAGCTCCATCGAAGAGATAGTTAGTAAGATGAGTAGCTGTGTTAAAAGTGAGTGAATGAAAACCGGACAACAGACAGGACAATACCCTTTACTTCTTTCTGAAGGTTTTCGACGGAACCTGGTTGTGGAAGGCCCAACTCAGTGCGCCAACGAGCGAAACGGTTGTATACATTATGTAACGGTGATAGCGGATTAAAGTAGGAGTATGCTGTCGATTTTGCAGGCGCGTATGTAGTGGGGTGCGCGTCTTTTTCAGCAAGAGAGGTGGCCGCCATAATGACAGAAAGAAATAGTTACACGGTGGCAAAAAGAAAAATCTACCAAACACAAGCAAGCAGAATCACACTGCCTTTGAGAGAGATCACTGAACTCATCAGCTTGGGGACTCTTTTTTCAAATCGTATAACTTGTCAGCGATGAACACGAGATAACCGCATCTGGACACATCCTTTACAGACTCCAGCCTTTCTAGACAGAGCCAATGCGACATTTGTTTTCTTGTGTCGTAACGAACGATTTGTTAGGTGTCGTCACTAGCATACAGCAAATGGAGGATTGGCTTTACCATCTCTCTTGTCGCATGGGAAGTAACCATACCAGCTTGATTGGCAGAAAGTGGAAGGTCTATTCGAGGGTTGACGACACAATCATTTATCTATGACATAGACCTCATTCCCGATAACTTTCAGTATTTAAGCCGAACAATTCCATGGCATTTTTGTCAAACAATGGAGGCGAATCGTACAATCTTTGTACTTTTATTGCAAGTTTTTTTTTGCGTGCTAACCGATCAGATTGGAGTAAGTTCGAGATTGCCGGTATGGATTTCTGGCATATCAGAGGTATTTTGACTTCCTGGATTCTGTAGAAGTTTTCGGTGAATCTCATAAGAAAGTTGTGTCGTCTACATACGGAGACCGTTTTTTTGGTTGAAGGCCAATACAAGCAACCGATCAACGGGACCTTGGTTCAATAGTCACCGCGTTTTGTGGCGGTGAGCTTACATAAACTGTTGTGCTCAACGACCGCAGTCACGGTTAGGGTATCCTATACCATTCCAACAAGATGATGACCCCCATGCGATATGTGCTCCTTATATTAGGCGTAATTGTACGTGTTCTCAGCTAATTCCCCACCCCCATTCTCACCTCAGACTCCGCCAGATAACTCTGCACTTCATCATCAGTTTCTCTAACGAAAAGTATGGACATATGACTTCCTTTTCGAAGTTGAAGCAACAAATATCAGGGTCACCAGTCCATACACCCTCTTACAAGACTCCAATTTCGGAAGAATACTATCACAAACCTAATATTACCTCGCCCCAAGGACGCAAAGCTAATGCTACTTTTGTTATACTAGGTGAGACAAATGTCCGTTCAAATGAACCACTACTTATTAATCTGTACAGCCCGTAACTCTGATCTCAATGGCGTCGTGAGCAGCATGAAACAAATGGAGGATCGTTTCAACAAAAAGTTCCAATATGACTACGTATTCCTGAACGAGCAACCGTTTGACAACGTTTTCAAGGAGTGGGTAGAATGTGTTTTGTTCTTATGAAATTGCCTTATAGCTGCTTTACTTCTTTAGCCGAGTGTCAGAACTTACAGATGCCAAAGTGCAATTTGGTCTCGTACCGAATGACCATTGGGTGCAACCGGCCTGGATAGACGAAACGAAGGCTTCAGCAGCTCGTGAACAAATGATCAAGGACAACGTTATCTACGGAGGTATGTCTCGACCAAATCTATTAACTTTTTCACCGAGTTCTCATCTCTCCTATAGGCAGTGTCCCGTAAGTGTCAATGATGTCACAAACGGCCATCCCAGCTTACAATCGTTCAGGTATCGTAACATGTGTCGTTTCAATTCTGGAGTTAATTTCTCGGATTCTTGTCTGTGTGATTAACCTTCTTACCATTGTCGTTTTTTTGGTAGTTTTTTTTTCGTCATGAACTCTTGAAGCAATACCAATATTACTGGAGGTCAGTTTTCTCCGTTCAATTAATCTTACATTCATATTAATCTGCGGGTGCCTAGAGTCGAGTAAGCCTATACAATACGGGGAATTTTCTTGCCTAATGTTTATGGAAACTAGACCCGACGTCAAGTTCTTTTGTGACCTCGATTATGACCCATTCCTCATCATGCAGGACCAGAACAAGATGTATGGTAAGTAGTACCGTATATCTGGCGTCTGAGCTCTCATTCATCATCTTCTACAGGGTTCACTCTCTCTTTATTCGAATATGAGGCTACTATCCCAACTCTCTGGAATGCAGTGAAAGGTCAGGATAAGCTATAATGTAGTCCATGGAAAAAAAGGTGATAAACCGCTGTACAGAATTTACCCACGCGAACCCCGAACTCCTCTCCCCGGACAATGCTATGGGTTTCCTTTCTGATGACGGTGGCGAGACCTATAATCGTTGCCATTGTAAGCTTTTCATTTGTTATTTAATCCCATGACTGACTCGTTTTTTATCCGGTAGTCTGGAGCAACTTTGAGATTGGTAACTTGGACCTCTGGCGTAGCGAGGCATATATCAAATTCTTCAACTTTTTGGATGAGAAAGGTGGCTTCTATTACGAGGTTTGTTTCTCTTCTTCATCCTCACGCTTTTCTTTTGAGTTTTGATTTAGCGTTGGGGAGATGCACCCGTACATAGCATTGGAGCTGCGCTCTTCGCAAAGAAAGATCAAATTGTATGTATATACATGTTCATATATCATTTTTATATATGGCTAACATTTGTGAAATAGCACTTTTTCAATGACATCGGTATGTCTCTTCTCTTCATAGTCAAATTTTATATTCTAACCGGTTCCCTAGGTTATCGCCATGAACCTTTCCAGCATTGTCCCCAAGGAGAAGCGCATAAGCGTGGAAAATGTTGGTGCGATAGCACACAAAACTTTGGTGAGTGCAAGCAATGTAATGTTCCATTCCTGACTCAATTCTCTCCCAGATCGCGAATGGTATTCGTGTCTGGATAAATATGACAGAATGTTCACTTGAAAGCATAATACTTTCATAATACTATCCTTATATGGACTGCTTGCTGTACTTAACATCGGTGATTATGCACTACCTTGAACAGTTTGCAATGTCGCTGTTGGTTTCTTATATGAGATTGGCAAGGAACTAGATGAACAAGACGCGTGCAAATTAATGATATATGGTTTGCCATGCTAGTGGTCACAGTATTGATTGCGAATAATATTGATACTGCTCCGCATTAGAATAAGCTCTGCACCAAGAACGTGTGAAGCGTACCGAATCGTATAATCTCGTCCAATGTGATCCCAATGAGCTGTTAATGAGTCCATTGATATGATCCCCAATAAAGGCATGCGTCAGCGTCGGTTGAAAGCGATCACGAAGTTGGTTTGCACTTTGTTCTCCAGATACCATGAAACATGGGAGCGTTGAATCTGCAGACAGTAAGGCAGTTGGCCAAAAACAAATCAATTTTCGTGATCAATGGATGAATTACTTGCCCTTTTGCATAAGCTCAACAAGTGCTTTGTAGATGTTTCAGCATAGAAATTGGCGCGTTGACAGATGATTGACTTACTAATGATCCTATCGCAATGCTTACGGGCAGCCTCAAATCCTTGTCGAAAAAGTGCTTTGAATTCACGAAAGGCGGCTCCGTTGATGCCTCCTAAAACTTCTACATATTCGGGTGGCAGTTTGAAAGGGGCCGCCTCGAATCCAATATTTCCAGGCGTATTGCTTAAGATGAACCCAAAATCAATGTGTATCAAGTGACCATCACGGTCTAAGAGGATATTCCCGTTATGACGATCCTTGACTTGTAGAAGATATGTTACGATGGAGTACCCTAGACTAAATGTAGGCGTTTAGTTGAGTGATTTGAAAACTCTCTACGTACCTGCTAAAGACTTAGCGAAATTCCGTTGGGCTCGTAGAAATTTGGCTGATGTTCGATCTCCGTATGTCTTGAAACAAAAGCATCGTCAGAGTCAGCGCATGGGGAAGCACAGTGTAGCTAACAGATAAAAAATGGTCAAGTAATGTTACATGGCCGAGCCTCCCACTTGTCAATCTCTTGGCGTACTCTGCCTTTTTGATGGAGTGTATCGAAACAGCGTCCGTGATAGTCTCAACTAATCCAGACGAGCTTCCTGTGATCATGATACGGAAACTGTTGAAGATGAGGATGGTTCAAAAGGAGGAGAATTTGTCCTCACTATTTTACCCAACATAAGCATCTTTCCTCTGCCCAAATTCCTTGGAATTCGCGGATAAGCTGTACAGCAAGCTGCTCTTGCCGAAGATCACCGCCAGTCTTGACAATCACAGAAAGACAGTCCCAGTTGGCTGACGTATAACTCAACTGGTGCTTCAAAGATCATTCGCGGTATGACTGACCAAAATGCCCGTAAGGTGATCCATGCCTTATCCGACTCTGTGAGATATGCACATGAGACTGATCGTTTTAGGATATCCGACAAGCAAACCTTTTTAGCGCCCCATGATTCGCTGAAGACCACAGCAGACGGGTCAACTTTGTTGAGTTCACGGCGAATGATACCTTCATCTTCGGCAGATTTCTTACTGCCGCTAATGTCGCTGTTTGACATCATAGCTTCCCCTTCACTGCCTTTCATTCGTTCCATCCGTTCTTCCTCTAGGGCCAACATCTCATTCATAATACGATTGCGAATAGCAGCGGCTTCGGCACGGGGCAATTTAACACGACTATGCATTGGCTGCGACATTTCAACTATTCCACCTGCCTTACCTTATTCAACCGCATTAGCCAGCGCTCATCTTAAGCGAAAAGGAAAAATCTCTCAAAGACTTACCAGAACGATCGGAAAGGTTGTCTATTCGTGGAGGCCCATTGGATTTGTAAGGAACTGGAACAGAATCTCGACTCTGGTCTGCGTTGAGCTGAGCCAACATGATAGCTGCTGTGCGCATCCGCTCAGAGTACTCGTCCATTGAAAGCACCGCAGGGGGTTCATTTTCGGGATTAGATGAAATCTTTTGAGAGGCTATTGACTGGGGTGATAACCCGGTTGATTTCGCAAATTGGTGAGTAAAAGGACCTTGTCGGAGGAGAATTTCACCTGGAGGTGTTTGAGAAAGTGACGGAGATGATCGAGCCCAAGCGACCATGTCTAGCTCTCTATTTTTGGGAGTGGGAGGAATGGCGATTGAGTCCTCAATGTTAAGCATTCGAGATCGAAGCGGTTGGTCAACCCCATAAAGTTGTTCTACAAGATCAATTTCTTCGTCTCCGTCTGAAAACGTTGATGAAGTTGCAGTAGGAGGGCCACCAAGGAAGGGCGATCGGGCAGAAGTTAAAGGTGTTCGGAATGCTCCATCTGGGTCAGCCGTATTTTGATGCTTTAAACCACTAGACGAAAGACCGAAATCTATCCAGGTGCCTCTATTTTCGACTTCTTTTGTGACTACTTTCCTCAAAACTTCTTTGTTAGCTCTTTTGGCTGGATCAAAGTCCAAATCATCGGTAAGGACCTCGATTAGCAGCAGATAAGGAGCGCGTTCTGCAGAATTCAAAACAACAGCCTCTCCTGGCGGTATCCTGACTATTCGATGATGCGGTTGAGGAAGACGGTGGCTTCCGGGATTGTCTGAAGAGAAGCACCACATGGGTATACAAACCTAGGATTTGGTGTCAAGGAGAACAAATGGAAGAAACTGATGATAGTCACCTCAGCGGGAAGCTTATGGTTAAGCGCAGTCAACTCTGCCCGAAGGGCAGAAACACGTGCAGGTTTAGGCACAATTACTAGTCGATTGCAAATGTTTTCAAGACTGAGCAAGAATTGAACCTTCTTGGATATCAAAACCATTGAGCAAAGGAAAATGCATGTGACAGACCTCGGATGAATAATAATGACCTCGTAAAAGCTGGACTTGGCAGTGTGTATCATATTTTGCTAGTATTGAATCGGCTCGATTGATCGCTGCAACACGCGACGGAGTGCGGGCCGACACAAGAGATGGAGAAGATTGGTATGGCATCACATTTTCGTCTGCAGTTAGCTGACCCAAGGGATCCACGGATAATCTGGGTTTTCGAATGTTTTGCAAGTGTAGAGGCAGAGCTGGAAGGGTCTGGGCGCCAAGTGTCCGCCGACGAACCAGAAGTCCAACTTTCTGAGGATTGGAATTAGCTGAGTTTGTCTTCACAGTGGGCTGCGGTAGAAAGTCTTCCTCAAGGCTTGATGGACTATCTGTATCATCTGTATCATCCTCGGTGGGAGAAGGCGAAAGACTGGCGCCATATGGGCCATTGTGAGCAACTGATCCCCAACTCCTCGGCCCATCTTCTTCTTCGTCGGCCCGTCCTTGTTCGATAGCTACTGGGCCGATTAACTGTGCGAGCTGAGGCATCGCGGGGCTAGCAGCCAAAAGGATACCAAGTCCAACGAACACCGGTTCTGCATGATGTTTGACTTTGGGTCTGCGAGTATATGTTGGAAGAACAAATCCGGAATATGGAGACGATGGGAGTAGTTGATCTCCGAAGATAATTTCATGACACTTGCGCAAAACGCGTTGGCATATAATAAAAGATTGAGAATCGCGACGCGTAGAGAAGTCGTTCAAGGACGCTTGCATGAACCAAAAGGTCTATTTCCAGTTCAATAAAGGAAAAATTGCAGGATGAGACGGAAAGACTAACGATTAATGCGATATGGGTAGACTGCTGCGCTATTTCGATAATAAAGCATTCTAATGCACGAGACTTTGCGGGTCTGGTCACAAGGAGGTGACTAGGAAATATTTATCAAGATACAAACCCAATCATAAGGTGAATAGTTTGTTTACCATATGAATCCCCATACGTCATGTAACTCGTGAATGTCATGGTCCTTGAGCCTGCGTGTAAGATAATAGGTGATTCCTATGTTGTCTGCATAAATAAGAAGATATTTGAGGGCGACATGGACAGAGAAGAAGGATGAGGAGAGGAATAGGCGGAGGAGAAGAGCATGGGAGGACATGACATTCTAAGACTAAGATTGGAAAAGAAGACGCATATCAATCATGTGACCAAATCTGCTGCTGTTGGCCCCCGACACGTCTCTCCTACACAGTGACAATGAAAATGTTACTGTTAGCATGGTTCTTCCTCCTGCCTTTATCTCTGGCCGCTACACCACACCAACGCCTCGTCCAATTGGCAGCTGCTGGAAATGGCAACATCAAACTCAATGCCGAAACATTTGACCTCTTGATATCTCCTAAGCGTACTTGGTCTGCTTCTGTGCAGCTCACTGCTATGGATACAAGGCGAAGATGTGCTCCCTGCAGGTTAGTACCATAGCCATTTTGCATTCCTCAAAATTTTCAAGTCAAATTCCCAGGGTGTTTGGCTCATCTTGGACTGCAGTCGCAAGATCCTGGAGCCGGGTTTCTCAAGAGCAGCGCAATCAACATTTCTTTGCCACCTTAGACTTCGACGACGACGGGTCAGAAATATTTAATAGAGTTCGTTCTATCTCTTACTCTATCTCATTATCATTCTATAACTCAAGAGTATAGCTCGGACTTACGTCTGCACCTATTGTCTTAAGCTATCCTCCTGCAAAGGGTCCTCGGAAAGCTGCGAGTGGTGGGGATTCACCATCCAAATATGATTTTGGAACGTGAGTTAGTCGTCATCAAGTCATATCAACAAGCTGATATATATATACATCCAGTGGATTTGAAGCCGGGTCTCTTGCGAATTTCCTCTCCAAGCACACGCCAATCACTATTCCTTACCAAGACCCCATTGATTGGTCGCGCTACATAACTATTGCAACTGGCATATTAGGAACTCTGCTCGCTCTCAAATTTTTTTCCCCCATCATACAAAGTAGATGGTCGTGGGCTGCAGGGACGGTCATCGTATCTCTCGTCATGATATCAGGCTTTATGTTCACCCGGATAAGAGGCGTTCCATACACAGGCGCACACGGCAACTGGATTGCAGCGGGGAATCAAAATCAGTTCGGCCAGGAGGTGCAAGTTGTATCCTTTATTTGTAAGTTCTAGTGACACTTAGAGAACCATCTCTAACGTGATGCCTATTGCCAGATGGGCTATTGTCATTCGCGTTCCTTATGCTCATTGTGGTTGTCCCGTATCAATCATCACCTCAAAGACAGCGTATGCAAGTTTACCTGTGGACGGCCGTCATTGTGATCATCTATTCTGTTTTGGTCTCTCTCTTTAGAATAAAAAATCAAGGTAAAGTTATAATCTATTTAACCTAGCGCCTCCATCTAATTCTCAGCGAACAGCATACCCGTTCAAATTATTTTTGTAAAAAAAAACACTGTGCTATTCACATTTGACCCTTGCATTACCCCAAACATGCTACAGTTTGATAAATGGCTTGAACGATGGGTATAGACTGATAAGACACAGTGATGTTTGCGAGTCGGTGTAACCGTGTAAGTATTGATTGATTCTAATTTATGAGAAATAAGTATGTACAGCAAGCGAAATTCTGGATCCGCTGCCTCTATGTATCTGCACTTGGTTCCTGTTGGAACACATCCACATATCGGCTACGGATGTTACGCTTTGTCGCCTGTGACTTGGGTCTACCTGGAGGAGGTAATGAACCCGGAGGTGGCACTGAACCCGGAGGGGGTGGCACCGAACCTGGAGGAGGTGGCCCTGTGGCGTTCGACCGTCCGGTTGGTGTAACTGGCGCCGACTCTGTGGGAGGTGCGAGGTTGGAACGAATACGGATTGGAGCCTTCGTTGGAGGTTCAGATAAGTCAATAGCAGACGCCGAACGAACAGGCGGGCCCGAAACCGGCGACACTCGGGAGCCGCTCATTCCAGGTGAAGCAGTCTGAGCTCTTGATGGTGGGGGAGGAGGTGCAGGTTTCGGAGTTTCTTCAGATCCCTCCTACAGACGCTTCAATCATCGCTTGTTCATAAAAGTGGTCTGTCCACTAACCTTTCTGTTGACCCATCGTTTTTGCTCTTTGTCGTAGTAGAATGCATTTTTTTCACCCAGACTTGCCTTGACAGGACCGGATGTTGGATCGCCACGTTTCCACCATCGACCAAACCAGCCTGATGGTGCCTGAGCTTCTATAAAATCAGAAAACAAAAATGAATTAGCAAGTCCATCTAGTTATGTATATCATTGTCTTTACCAGCTTGTGGAGGTGCAGCAGGCTTAGATTCAGGAACCGGAGTTGGTGATTCACGCATTTGCGGATCCAATTCCACTTCTACCGGCTTTGGTTTAGAATTACTTAGACCAAGATCTTCAGCTTCATCTCTCTGCTGCGAGAGACTGCTTGTTTCTCGTTTAATTTGCTGAGGACCAACAGAAAAGGAGTGACTGTCCATAAGTGATATAAAACCATCGGCGCTTGGTTGGATTGCCGATTCATCGATCTGCATGAATGTAGCAGCGGTAGGTGTCCGATTGGAATTATCTGCACCAGAACCCCACCATGTTTCTTGGGATGGCGTCTCCACTGTTGAACCGTGTTGAGGTTTGGGTCCATATGGATCATGAGGTCGAAAATGAGATTCAACGGTAACGCTTGTGGGGGAGGATTGCGAAGAAGAAAAGGAGGGTGTTGAAACATGGATACCAGATTTTTGCTGTACATAACCCAAAGCTGACGAGGATCGCTCAATCTGGACAGGAGGATATTCGGATGACTTGGCCATCGCAGATGAGGTTCGTGGAGGAGGCATGTTGAGATTCGTAAAGGAAGGCTGTGGAGAAGATCTAGCAGATGGGGTCGTCGAGGAGATAGTGCTATAGTGCGCAAATGGACCAGCAAAGGGGTGATCTCTAGACTTTGTCTCCTCTCCAGTTGGGGTCGCTGTATCACTATCACCAGTCACAAGTTTAGTAAACCTCCCTTCTAGCCAGCCTCCAATGGTATCAAGACTTGGTTTGCTCAATTTTCCTCCAATCCACGAACCGGCTTTATCATTATGTACTCCAGATAAACGTTGCGAGAGACCTTGTAATTGCTCTAACAATGCGTTGGTCGTATAAGGAGAAGAATGGTTCAATGAGACCGAAATAGCTTCACAATAGCTAAAGACAGTCCATAAGCAAGTCAATTAGAATAAGTTTTTGGAAAGCATACCGGGTCGCAAGCTGTACATGACCAGATTCAGCCAGTGATACTGCTCTGATGAATCGATAGGCTTGAAGATGGGATAAGGTATGAGGCATCTCTTGTCCTTTGGAGATGGGGGCAAGTGACATTGCAAATTCAAGAATTTCCGTGAAGATTAGAGCGTCTGGGTCCTTCGTGGCGTCACTCAGATTTTTGGAGCCAAGTAAAGTAATTCTGGCAGAAGGACTCCCTAGTCCGCCCATTAGCGATGTTTGGGGTGAAAGTAGATAGCTGCATGACTTGTCACGATGATAGCTTTCTAGATTGAAGAAAAGGTACGCACCAAGCATGGGCAGCCTGAACCCAGCTGTTGGCGAGAAGTTGATCTCCAAAGGCTGTTAAAGCGACTGATGTTTCTGAAGGTAATGGAGAGGAGAGCATCATTGCAACAGTTTCCGGCCATTTTGACAGAGACTCGGATGGTATTGGGGTTGGAGCCTGGAGTGAGGAAAAGTTGGGGGTTCGCGGGGTAACGATAGAAAGTGCGCCGGCCGCCAATTGGGTTGGGGGCTGGAGGCCACCAGTGGTTCTTTGTAGAAGAGAATTGGGAGGAACTAGTTCCTGGACTGAAGAAAAATGAGGACCTGAAATAATTTTGGGAGGAGTTGGTCTTACCAGAAGCAGCCCCTTGACCTGAAAATAAGCTATAGGCCACTCTCAAGCTTTCCCAATTGCCTTTTCGGGCAGCAGCAGGGTCGTTGCTAAACGTCGTAGGCGGAGAAAGGCCGACGTCGTCTTTAATTCCCATTTCAGTTCGAAGAAAATCGTTTACAACCTCCTTCCAGGAATCTCTGTCAATACTACTGGCAATGACCATTGCATGAGCCCAGAGTTTCTCATCCATGGCAAACTGGTAAGCTTGTCGGCGATCTCCAAGAAGGAGAAGTTCTTGAATCTTATCAAGAGCAGATGGTCGAAGCATTGTTACTGTTAATGGGGCTTCATCAAAAGCTATCCCTTTGTAAGCTGCGATAAAGGTGAACAACGACAGTCAACGCATGCAAGACAAATCTAGGTAGGACATACCTTGTGTCGATATGGCATTGCCAATCGCTGTCCCTGAGCCATTCAAACGAGGTACTAACGCGGTTCGAACGGCTACTTCAGCTTGGGCCCTGTGCCTCGATCAGCTACGAAGTCGGCCGTAAAAAAATGTTCGACTTACGTTCCCAGAAGTCTACCATCGTTCTCTACCAAAATTTTCAGTAGCTTGACCAGAATTAGTGTGCCCTGCGCAGCCCGTTTCTCCAGATTTACCAAATATCCGAGACCTTGATCAATTTCATCAGCACGGCTGGAAAGATATTCTACAATTGCTGTCTTTTTTGCCTTCGTCTGAGCAGATAAACTTGGTCTAACAAGACTCAGTGAAGGTGTTCCTGGGTCAGACAGCAATGGACCAGGGTAAGACGAACTTGGAGAGTTCAAAGCTGACGCTGGAAGCAACTTGTGGAGGATATGCACTTTCAGCTCTGATGACGTCCGCGACGATAATGCTACGTCAAAGCCTGCATTTAAACCAGGCATTCCATGGAAGCAAGTTACCATTTTCCCTCCAAATCCAAATGTCACGACAGGCGCACGGGCAGAAGTACGTGCCAACGGGTCATTAGACCCCAGCAAGGAGGGAGATGGTGCATATTGGGCATTCGATGATTTCATGACGTCTTGTAATCCCACCTTCAAGTCCAACCTCTGAGAGGCATGGCGAGAAGAATATTCATCATTGGCAAGATTCAAAGACCTTGGCACGTGCATCGGTGCAACAGACGGAGATGCGCCGATCGACGAGACAGAACTTTGTCCAGAGAGATTCGACGAAGGCTTTTTAGATTCATTCTGAGTGCGATTGAAGCCTGATAGGGGCGAGGATGTCCTTGGGATGTAATTGGTCGGAGCATGGTTTATTTTGGGGGCATACGGATCATAATTATCTTTGGCGCTGGCGGTGACCTCTCGTTTATAGGGCGGCATTTGTTGAGATACATACTCATTTAAATTATCTGTCTGCGTGAACGTCCTTGCATCGTATTGGTTCACGGGTGGAGAAGCAGAGATTGATGAAGGGATTGAATTGACAGAGGTCGAAGTTTCAGTCAGAGCTGCCTCCTGAAAGGGAGGCGACATTTTCAGGGAGGAAGATAGGTCAATAGCGCCATGAGAGGGTGAAGTATGATTGGTATGCTGAGTGTCTCCCTTACGGAATGCATAAGGATCTTCTTGGGGAGCATTATGGAGGTGTTCTAAGGGATATGAGCTGTCTCGCTCTCTCTGAGGCTGCAAGGATATGTCGCCGGGGTAATTCGTGCCAGGAAATTCAGGGGCATTTGGGTAGGTAGGTTGTGCGAGATAATTTTGGCTCGGGGGCATCGCAGACGCATGGTTGTCTTCAGCATGGTATGGAGTGGTCTGTGGTTGATAATTTCCAGAGACATGCGCCTCTGTAGCTGGTATGTAAGGAGAAGAGGGCTGCTGATACGAGTTATAAGGCTGTTGCGCTCCGCCTGTACGGCCAGTCCGCCTACTTGAAGGAATGAAAGGTGGGTCATATGCATTAGAATACTTGGGCCGTGTAATTGTAGACTTTGTGTTCGGGGCCATTGGCAGAGAACTTGTCCCTAGATGCTGAGTCGTGGCTGGCAGAGTATGTTGTGAAATATAAGACTGCGTCGAAGGAACCTGCCCGGGTTGCTGCACAATACGTGTAGCTGGAAGTTGGTTACTAGGCATGTTATAAGGTGAATATGATGAGGTCGTCACAGGATCCATCGTCGCGGTAGTTGCTGGAGGTAGGTATTTATCATTGCTCTGGGGTAGAGATGGACGAGGCGTATAGCTTTGATTGCTAACCTCTGCCGGAGGAGCGTTCAGAGACGGGGAGACTTCATTAGAGTATGCGAGGTTGTCAATATCCGTCTGTGCTTGCTCATTCCAATGCCCAGCGTGGCCATTATAACCCTGCGCATGCTCATTGTCGCCTGAGGAAAGGTGGTTTGGAGAAGTGTAGGCAGGATACTCCCCAAAGTTCGATGTCTCTGGCTGAGAATAAAGGTCATTGTCCAAAGATAAATCAAATTTGTGTGGTTCTTCGTTGGGGAAGAGGTTGGCTGGTGAGAACTGGTTTGGAGTGGTATCATCAGCCCCTAACGTTGAGAACAGGTCAGAGTCTGACTCGTCTGAGCCAAAGAGAGAGGCAGCTGCTTCTACGCCATTCATGTCGAAGTTGTGTTAAGATGTGTGTTACAGCGCTGGCTTCTATAAGGTGAGAGTTGGGCCCGGTGTTTGCTTTTGCTTCGACACGTCACACCAGGCATATTGATCCGATTCGAATTATGGTGAGCATTTGAATTTACTACTACGATTGTATGTACGTATGAATTTTTCATGAAAAATGGGAGAGCTCAATGCAAGAATATGTAGAGATGGTGAATATTAAAGAGATTACTAGGTGAAGGCTGCCAGTGTAGTTACTACTTATCGTCTAACAAGGTGGATGCTGTTTTTGCTGAAGAATTCTCTATTAGACGCTCAACTGTTTTATGATTGGTTAAGGGTCTCTTTGGTCACAGCAGATATAATCGGCTTACTGGAAATAAGGGGACGGTTGTAGGCTGTTGTAGATTTTCGCAAAGCAAGAAGGAGCGGCTTGACCTGGTGGAAGAACAATTGCCGCTGATCACTTTCCACAACTGTCAATGCGCGCTGCAAAACATAGTCTGCAAAAGAAATAATTCGTGTGACAGGTAGACACGAAGGCAAAACAGAGACTCACTTGCATACTGATCCTTGACCATGATCAAGATGGCATTCTGACCATCTGGTGATTGCGGGGTCATTATCTCGTTGATGAGTAGCTGACGGGTATCAACATCCGCGCAGATGAGGGCTTTTTCACAGACGTTGGAAGCGAATTTATGTTGGGCCAATTGGATCAAGTTACCACGGATTTTAGAGATAACACGACTCTTATCCTGAGGTCTTCCTTGCTGGATTATAAACTGAATCACGTAATTCTAAAATATTCCTGGCATCAGAAGTTACCCACTTGGAATCAAGGAAGACTTACCCCATACTGGTCTTGCATGAGATCGATCGTGAAGTGATGCACAGCCTGAAGTAGTGAAATGGTGTGTTCTTCGGGAAGATGTTCAAGACACCGCTGTAGAACACGGCAACCGTACGGATGCGTTGCGAGTTCAAGAAGATTATCGCAAATAGTTGAGAGAAACATTAAGCGTTCGGGAGATACGATTTCAATGAGCTTCTGAATGACCTGTGTTCATGGTTATTCGATCCATCAGAACATGTGTAGCAGCTATCACTAACATGATTTCCATGAGCGTCCTTGATGCATTTCAGAATCTGTGGCTGTAATTCATGAATGATCTTGATCTGCTGCTCAGGCGAGGTGTACTCGATAGCCTGTATTTTTGCTAATAAGTTAGAAAATTAACTCGATTTTGGTTGCTTGGTATCACCTTCTGAACCACACGGCATCCATAAATCTGCAGTGAAAAGGAGACGACGTTTTGCTCAATTATTACCACAAGGAGGTCCTTCTGTGCCTGGGTTCCGAAGTCGAGTAATTTCTGAACCACCTAGGGAGGAAAGCAATCTCCTGTCGTCGATGACAATACTTATCGAATGAAGGGTACTCACATAATTGCCGAAAACGTCCTGGATTAGCTGCGTCGTTTTTGTTGGAACAATTTCGTCAAAAACCCGCTGTTTCTCTTCATTCGTTGCTTCCTCTAACTTCTGTTGAATGAAGCGAGATCCGTGTTGATCACCGCTGAATTCAACTATATGACCAAAAATATCCTGAAGGCTGGTGAATCTGGCTCTGTCTATTGTCGAGGATAATCATAAGTTACCTTGAGATTCCAAACGCTATCCCTATTGGACCGGAAATCGTCCAGGAGAGAACTACGAGGGAGAGACGAAGGGTCAAGTTTGCGACGACGGGCACCTGCTTGAGGCGAAACATGTGGCGCACGAGGCTTGCTGTGTGAGGTCCAATTCAAATGTGAACGTGAGGAGCGAGCGCTACGGTCAAGAACGTTGTTTTGAGGGGAAGCGTTTGCAGCCGGAATAATGTTCGACTACGGCATCTAGGTTCAGTTCGGAAGAATAATGAGAGGCCATGATTATGACAAACCTGTTGGTCAAAGCCGCTCATCAAGGGGGAAACAGGCAAATGCTGAGGTATTTGTGGAGATATCAACATATTAGGGGGTGTGGGATAGTAAAATTGCGGCGCTGGTCGTTGTCCGAAATCATAAGGGAAACCAGGATGGTGATGAACCTCAGTTCCTGGACCAGAATGAATAGACTGTAGAGGGAGTGGATAGCGGTTATTGGAAGCCAAGTTTCCTACAAGATGTCCAAGGTAGAGAGATGGCCCAGAAACATTGCCATAGATATCAAATCCAACAGGATATTCAACGTATGGATTGGGATGCTGGACCATATAATTTCCATACTCCGGCACAGGATACGGGTCATACTGTGAGCGCAATGGCGTCAATTGTGTTGGAGGTCCTGGATGAAAGCTTGGAATGGGTTGCTTGAATTGTATAGCTGTCCTGTTATCTTCAACGGTCATACGACGCAGATTTTCTGCTTGTATGTCATCGGGGACCGAGAGGGCTGTCGGATGGGATTCGAAATGGCCGGGAAAGGGTTGAATGGGATATGGGTTCGGAAAGGAAGGCAAAACTGGGGGCGAAGATGGAGGAAAAAGTCTACCATCAGCAAAATCTCGATGGTGAGCAAACCATTGGGCAACAGGAGGTAATGGGGGCCGCTCATTCTATGGGCAGCCAGATATGAGAGACGTATTTATAGCCAGTGGGATCAAACTGACTATTCTTATTCCTGGGAAAGCAGGAGCTGCCTGATTGAAATTAGCAGACCTATGACGTGACTGCGATATGAGGTGCGAACGAGGTAAAGGATCCTTAAACCTCGGATTAGCTAAGTCGGGAAGAAAAGGTCCGAGCGACTAACAGAAATAGAATGCTGAATATTAGTAGTGGTTGTCCATCCGTCATCCACAACAGCCCGAAGATGGGTATCAGTTACCGAAGAACCAGAGGCCGCCATATTATAAGGATCTAGAGGAGTAGGCACGTTTTTTGTCGCCAGTGCGGAGGGTGGGGTAGTAGAACCCCAAACCTAGAGTTGACAGGATTTCGCAAGATGTTCATTGAGGAGACTGCTCGACGAACCTTCCACTTATTATGCAACGTATTCAAACTACTCGGATTGTTCACACTGCTATTACTGGGAGCCGCTGAGCTGGAACTATTCATGTGCTATAAGGATATAGTTTTTGAAAGGTTGGCATCGCATTAGTTGATACGAAAAATATATGGCTTTCGACAGACCTCTTTTGTAGTATTGGGAGATGGACCTCTGGATCGTGACGAGGAACCAGACACTTTGCGTGAAGAAGAACCCGACATGATAGATTAGGGTATAGGTTATATGTTATATCTGCTCAAACCCAAAGATACATTATTAGCCAGGCAATAAAAGGATGGACCCAGGCAAAAGAGCAAGGGCAGGTGGTTGTGGTTGAAAGACGGTTGTCCTTATGAATGTATGGTATGGCGAGGACGTGAGCATCCTAATTGGGGTAAGTTCAAGATCGGTGCTAACCATAAATTATTAAAATGGTTTAGCACGGATCCCGGACATATCCCAAATACAGTCAGGTCCCCGCCGTTCCAGATCCCGTGAACCGAAGCTTCTTTCACGACGCAACGTCGGCAGTCAATCAACCTCTCGCTTCTGCGGCGCGGAATTCTGAATACCAATCATGGTTTAACAAATACAAAAAACAAAAACAAAAAAAAGAACTAAGTTTGCGAGATATTATTGCAAGAGAGAATTAAAAAAGTAAACAACTCTTCCTATCTACTTATCGTGAATTGAAAAACCAAGAAGCCCGTTTTGCTATACCGAACAAAAAATTTGTCACGGAAGGGTTGTCAGTCAGTGACTACGATATAAATGACCCTAGGAACAACTCACATGATCTGCGTAATGTAAACGGGTCAATGGATTGCCGTGAGGATCTCCACAAAGAAAAACGCGATGACCACGCACCCTGCTTCCTCGTTCTGTAGTCTTGTAATGGGATTGGCAGAAGGACCTCCACTGCTCGATGGTGATATTTGGGCGGAGACAAGGCCCGTACCTCCGCCACCCCGCAATGGTTTGGCAATGCGGCCAAAATTCAAAGGTGAAGAAGCGACAGCTTTTTGCGCTAGGAAGATATTCCCGTCACATCTGGAAACCAACATTCTTTGAAGAGAAAAAAAAGCTTGCCTCGAGCCTGATCCAAGCGCTCTTTGACGGCTTGTAGCTGTGTCTCGAATTTCTGATTCTGAACCGAAAGTCGTCGATCTGCATCCTGAAGTAGGGCTTCAAGATTTTGTATCCGTTCGTTGCGTGCAAGCAATTTGCGTTCAGCGATCCCGGCCTCCTTTTTCAGGGTCGAATTCTGGTCCACAAGCTGCAGTTGGGTTGTCGATGGATAAACTCGATTCTGCTCGGGCGACAATGGGAAAATTACCTGTTTCTGCACCAAAGTCAACTGTTCCAGGTTACGTTCTAGGAAAGCCATCTTCTTCTGCTGTGCTTTGTTATTGCTGTTGCGAATCACATTGCTATACTGTTCCTTTATCTCGTCCAATTGTATTTCAAGTTCAACCACCTGGAAAATTTGTCAATACAATTTCTATAGCTTTGAATGAGATAACCTTTTCGCATCGATTCTGCAAATCACGCATGAGAGATTTTTTAACCCCATCGAATTCCGCCAGTTGAACATTGATAGCCTTTCGTGTCCGTTCAAGATCTTGGGCACTTTCTGCAAGGTTCTTACCGCCTTCAATCCCGGCGGATGTAACAGCAAATGCGCGCTGAGAGGAATGAGAATAAGGAATTACACAACTCAGTTCCTGATCACTTTTACCTTGAGTTCCTCGTTAACACTTTTCAAACTATCGATCGAAGCATTGAGGCTGCGAACTTCATTGTTTCGGATCTCTAGTTGTTGCTTAAGGTCAGAAACTTCGCTCAATTGAGCCTCCCGTTTCGCAGCATATTGAAATTCCAATTTGTTCTTCGAAGTTAAGGCACTGAGTCACACTGCAAACTTAAACAATGATAATATAACAACAGACCTTCAAATCCGCCATCATTTCAGCAACATCAACGTTATTGGTTTCTTCGTCATTTATGGTCTTCTCTGTTCGTTTCCAAAAATAATTTGTCATTTGCCGTTCGTGAACGAATCCTGCACTCTTACCTAGTAACTCCTCGTAATCTGTCTCCAATGTTGTGACCCGAGCCTCTAGCTCATCTCTCCGACGAGCCATCATATCATTCTCTTCCTGACTCTGTCGAAGGCGCTCAACGGTTTCTCTCAACAGATTTTGACCTTCCGAAAGTTGCCTTCGGATAGCAGTGAAGTCTTCCGAAGAAAGGTCCTCGGTAGAACCGTTGTCCATGTTGTCTAACTTTACAAGAATCTGGCGTAATTGTTCGTCCTTCTCGGAGAATGCACCTTGCTGTCGCCACAGAAGAGAAACACCCAACGTCAGTAATAGCCCCACAGCTCTAACTTTCCAGGGAAAGAAAAACCGACAGTATCAAACTTGGCCATCATCATGGCCATTTTCTCCTGCTTGCGCTTCTCCTTATCCTCGGCAGAGGCATCCTTCTGTGCAGTCTTTAGCTCCGCTATTTGTCTTCTGAGCTCTTCTAATTCAGCCTTAGCGTCTTGATTCTGTTCCTTGAGAATGTCTACGGTGATGATGCTTTCCTTGTTATCGTAATCTAATCGTTCAACTTGGAGCCTCAGCTCATTCAGCTGACTGGACATCGCCTTGTTTTCCTGTAGAAGATTGGAACAGAATATAAGATTCGACCTCCAAAGACGGTAAAGATACGGACCTGATTAACAGCAGCTTCTTGCTCCTTCAAAAATGCAAGTTCTTCTCTAAGCTCCTTCACTAGCTTGTCGGCAGCTACGAGGGCAGATTCTTTCTCTGCGAGTGAGTCACTTAACTCGTTCTCGCGCTTCAAGAAGTCTTCTCTCTCGTCTTTGTCCAAACCAATCACTGTCGGCGTTTGTGGTCGGCTTTCGAGATCTGATCTTAACCCTTCGACGCTTGGGTTTACTGGCGTCATACTGCGAGAGGGGGATGGGTGAGGTGTGGGTGAAGTAGGCGATTTCTTCGGTGGAACGGATGCCAATGGAGTGCCTGTCTTGCCGGGTGCAGCCCAATCCGCCTCGTCTACTTGTGCTCCAGAACGCCAGATAGCTAATTCGGCTTCGAGGGTAGCAATATATTTCTGATAAGAGGTGTTGGCCAGTTGAGCCTTCTGGAGCAATCCTTTGAGTTCCAACGGTGAAAGTTCGGCGTTGACACGAGCTGTGTTTTTAATAGATTTTGCACGGATACCGAAACGTAGTGTGGAGAGCGTCTCTGATTCATTATATGATGAAGGTGAGCAATTGATGATTAGAGTTGTCCGTGAATTTCCTCCCAAAGATTCTTGCAGGATACGTGTTAGTTTGGAATCGCGATATGGTATATGTTTCGCCTATATCAAATTTTCAGCAATGCACAAGTATGTCCAACCCCAACACCTGTACCTTGCTGTCCGTCAGAGCATTTATAACCATCCCTAGCGCTGACAGCGATTTGTTGATCTTCTTGGCCTCTTCCAGAGTTTGACCAGAAGCACCGGTTTTCCCGACTTTTTCTGAACCAGCGAGATCAACAAGGTATAAGTTTCCAGTTTTCTGAGCACCGGTTTCCGTATTTCTTTGCTGAATTGTGATTAAGAAAATGGAGTGAGAACGTGAGGATTCGGCATTCATATCTGAAACGAATTATTGTGAGACGGCGCTGAAAGAAGATAGATCACTCACTGGTAGAAGTCACGACTCGTGCGGCTCCACCTGTCCGCATAATTTCATAAACTTCCCGAGCACTGCTAACATAATAGTCCGAGAGGTTCTTCACGTACACTCCTTTGGATTTCTCTTCGTGGACTTGTAGGTTGTCGTTTTGTGCTTGAGAAATAGATGTTAACATGGAAGAGAATCAATGAGATGCCAGGTAGGACTCACGCGCCAGAAGATCACGGATCCTCTCTAGATAAATTTCCATGTACGACACTTTTACAAGGTATTCGAGATGTGCATCACTTTCCACAATAGACTGGAAAATCTGCTCAGTGATGCGAGGAATGATCCCTTTCAATTCATCCGAGTCGATATCTGCTCCCTACAATCGCAAGTATCAGTTGAGTAACGAGGGTATAAGGGAAAGCTCACCATCATCGTGAAAGTTTTCCCACTGCCCGTCTGTCCATATGCGAAGACAGTACCGTTGTATCCATCAAGAACATCTTCATATACCGACGTGAATATAAACAACCTCTAGATTCACTCATGGGTGAGTGTGGCTTACCCTTCACGATGCTAATGATGAAAGGAGGGACATGATCAGTCAAGCATCGGCACGTCGAAGGAAGGGAAACCGACTCTTTTACTCCATAGTCAAAGACTTCATGCTGTTTCGTGCCCATCGGAAAGACTCTATCGAAAGTAAACCCGTCTTTCTCGGGACCGGATCCTACTTGAGTGGATCTCATCTGCACACTTTGTAGGTTGTCATCGAAGGAGACAACGATGTCACCACCTTCACGCGCTTCGATGGCGTTGACGGGGCGAAAGCTTATATTATTAACAAAGGTGTCAGAGGTGTCAGTGTTGGTAGGGCAAATGAGGATTACACATGCTTACCGACAGACCACCTTGATATTAGTAGAGCTCGCCATGAGGATTGTCGCTGAATTGAGGTCGCTGAACGCGTATTAGAGAATCAGGGGCAACCGTCCTCTAAATAGTAATGTCACTCCTGATCTGGATATGAAAAAGGTATATGTTTGAGTTGGTTACAGTGGCATGAATATGACACAGCTGAGTAGATTTGTAGAACGAGGTGCGGTAGACCGTTATTATATATTTGGGGTTGTTGAACTTCGCAGACAATTCAAATTATTGTAGTATAAAAACAAGTGATAGTCTATCAGATTAAATGTAACGAGGTCATTCTTCATCACTATCCACAGATGCTGGTGCTGGTGCTGGCCGGCTGGAGGATGCAATTGGACGACGAGGAACTTGTTCTTGTGTCTGGGCAGCATCTGCGGCGTCTATCCATTCCGAATAAATGTCGATGGGTTCGGTCAAGTCTACAACAACAAAAAAAGCGTCTATATCTGAAGACTCAAGAGATGAAAGTATATTAACATACGATTAACTTTGCTTTGATATCGTTGATCACATACTCTGCATACGAGTTGCGCCACGCCTTCTTTCCTATCCAACCTAACTGTAACCGACTTGTCGTGATGACAGAACAGACAGGTGAAAGTGGTATCTGAATCATCCCGACATGTGAGTGTCATGCAGTGAAAGTAGATCCAACTCCTTTACCTAGAGGAACCTTTTGTCTCGCACCTCCACCTCCGGGCTTTCTGGCTGATTTCTTGCGTTTTCCCATGAATTCCTACCTGTATACCGCCTATAACGACAACTGAAAGTAGAACAACGTAGATATTCACTTACTGAGCCACGAGAAAGTACGTCGTACTCAAGTCGTACTGCAAATTCGAGAGAATGACTCGGGAATAAATTTATATTTAATTGAATTAAAGCAGATAAGTACCATCACGTGACAGGCGCGTTGATTCTGAATCTGCAGCTGTTACGTCTCAGTTACCGCGTTTCTGCCTTGTCGGCCCAGGACGGTGGTTCAAATCGAACATCAATATACCACTAAAATGGCTACTCGTCGACCTGCTTCTTCTCGTGCAAGACTAAATAGTACTACCAATTCTGTGCCACCAATTCAGCAGCCCCGACCAAAGTCAGTTATGGCGCAGAAGAACTACGACGATACTGAAACGCATATCAAGGTTATTCTGCGTTGTCGAGGGCGCTCAGAACGGGAGATTCAAGAAAACGCCCCTGCAATTGTTCAAATAGAGGGCGCAAAGAGCAAGGATCTGACCGTTGAGACTTCCACACCGGTTTCTAGTCTCGGGATCGTTACTTTGCCACCTACTCGAACGTATCCTTTCGACCTTGTCTTTGGCCCCGAAGCTACCCAAAGCATGATATATCACGATGTTGTTGGCCCTATGTTACATGAAGTATTGCTGGGATACAACTGTACTTTGTTTGCATATGGCCAAACCGGAACCGGAAAGACGTAAGTAATCTTGTATATTTCTTATTATCAAGTATAACGAGCAATGAATCCGTAGTTATACAATGCATGGCGATGTGAAACCCACACCAATGGGCAATCCATCTACCCATGCTGGGATTATTCCTCGTGTTCTGTTTCGTCTTTTCCACGAACTTGAAACGTCGTACACGGATTTCGTCGTGAAGATTTCTTATGTCGAACTCTACAACGAAGAGCTTCGTGACCTGCTGGGAAACGACCTTCCACCGACAAATAACTCAGTGCAGCCCATGGGAATGGCAGCCAAAGATGCCAAAGGCACAGAGGGAGGGCTCAAGATATTTGATGAGGCTGGCAAGCGTGGTGTCTTGATTCAAGGTCTCGAGGAAATTGTGGTCAAAGACTCAAAAACTGCAATCGCGCTTCTCACGAAGGGTAGTGAACGTAGACAAATTGCTGCCACCAAATTCAACGACCATTCAAGTCGATCGCATTCCGTCTTCGCCATTACAGTTCACATCAAAGAATCGGGGCCAGCAGGTGATGATTTATTACGAACTGGCAAGCTAAATCTAGTCGACTTGGCCGGGTCAGAGAACATTGGCCGGTCAGGCGCAGAGAACAAGCGTGCTAGAGAGGCGGGGATGATTAATCAAAGTTTGCTTACACTCGGACGCGTGATAAATGCCCTCGTCGACAAAGCTCAGCATATTCCTTATCGGTGAGCAGAAAGCTTAATTGTTAAATATCGACTGAAGATGATTTCAGTGAATCCAAGCTTACTCGATTACTTCAAGATTCCCTAGGAGGTCGAACGAAAACATGCATCATTGCCACTATATCGCCTGCACGCTCCAATTTGGAGGAAACACTCTCCACTCTGGATTACGCTCTGCGTGCCAAATCTATCAAAAACAAACCGGAGCTTAATCAACGTATGACCCGCAATTCGCTTCTTAAAGAATATGTGGCAGAGATCGAACATCTGAAGGCTGACCTCCTTGCTGCACGCGAGAAGAATGGAATTTTCTTTTCGGAAGAGACATGGAACCGTCTGAACGCCGAGCAAGAACTGCGAGAGACCGAATTGATGGAGGCGAAGAAACAGGTGGAGATCGTAGAGAACCAGATGAGGAACGTCCGCGACGAATTCGATGAAAGCATCGCCCTTCTCAAAAGAAGGGAAGAAGAGCTTCAAGATACAAGAGCCAGACTTGAAGAGACGGAAAGCGCATTGGACTTAAGAGGAAAGGAGCTCAGAAGAGCAATAAATGCCTATGATGAAGAAGTTGTTGTGCGTCAAGCCCACCAGGCAACTGAAGTTTCCTTGGATGGAATCGCGAGTGGTTTGAAAAAGATTGTAACACAAAATCTCCGTGACATCAATGGATTATTCGACAAGCTAGGTAAGTCTGAATAGTTATCATCAGGATTGACCAGAATCACCAACTTTGTGTACAGATCATAAGGCCAAGATCCTCCATTCGCAAAAAACAGTCGTTTCCGACAATGAAAAAATTATCAACGCGCATACCGATTCACTCACGGAGAAACTTCACGAATTCATCCAGCTATCGCAGAAAACGACTTCTAGCCTGCAAATTGAGACCCAACATTTTAGGTCATCAGAACAACAGGCGTTGGCACATCACATCCAGAAGGTCGACGAGCAATTCAGCATTGCCCAAGAGTTATTCCAACGTATCCAGTCTTGTGATACTCTCGAGGAAAAAGCAGTCACCACGCTGCAGCGGGAGTTCAGAGCCGCTCACAAATCTTTCAAAGAGGAAACTTCTTCATGGGGTGCTTCCTTGGAGACGACATGTAGAGCCCTATGCGATAAAGCTGCTAGCGCGAGTACCCAGCAAGTTACAGTTTTGCAAGAAGCGATCCTTGCCCTTTACTCTTTGGTGGACGCGACCGTCAGAGATGTCCAGGGATTTCTCAAAGACGAACGCCACGCGTTGCGGATGATGAAAGATCTCACAGAGACCTCGGCTCATGAGAAAGCATCACATCTAAAACAGCAGAACAAGATACTGGCCCAGATGCTCGTCAACGAGAGAAAGGAGGCAGAAAAGGCTAAATCGGATCTGATCCAACGGATTTCTGGTTTGCTGGGCGAATTTATGCAGAAGCGGGACGATTCTCTCAGGGAGTCAGTTGAAAGTCTACAAAGTAGTAATGTGGAGGCAGAGGTGTTATTGGCTTCGACATTTGGACGACAAGTGGATGTTCATCAAGACGCTATACGGAGGAATACTGATCTAGACAGTGGGCTTGGAAGATCTAGTGCTCAAGCGAAGGAAGCAAGAGAGAATGCAACCAATGTACGAGAACAGTCTGGCATGAGTTCCGATTGAACTGCTTTATACCTTTTTCTAGGTTTCAAACAAGACAGCTAAAGTCATTGAGTCTGGAAACGAAGAAGTCAAGAACATTGTTTCTACGTCCGTTTCAGCACATTCGTCTTGGGTACAGAAGCGAACACAACAAATGACGGCTTCCTGTACAAGTGGTGTGTCGCCAATAATGATCAATGGCATATTGCTTAGGAATTTTTATTACAGCCTTTGAGGAACACAGTAGAACAAAGCGGGCAAGATTGTCTACTGTTAACGAACTGCAGACCAATGCTGAAACACATCATTCTGACGAGCGGAAATTGTTTGAATCAATAATAGAAGGGTCGGAAATGTATACAGCTCAAACTCTTGCCGAGGTCAGTTGTCTCTACAGTGCGGCAATCGTATATTCTCAGCGTCATTTACAGGCTAAAAAACATGCGGAGTCTACCAAATATTACGGTCATACGGCTGTTGGTCATCTGGATACTATCAAACAGTCTGCAAATAATCTTACCAACAACGACATTGAAGAGGTCTCGTCGGGTCATACACCTCGCAAACGCAAATGGCAATACAGCGATGAATGGGCCTTGACCAAAAGTCGCGAACAACTTTTACTGGCCTGGAAACAATGCCAACTCCCAAAGGCCCAAGATGACCACCGTGACGAACAGCCTAGTGGACCGTCCACGTTTGCTGGGACAGAGAACATAGAGGGCCTAGATTCGCATCGTGACGTCAAATCGGAGAGCAGTGATGTCGATGTACCTCCGCCTAAACCACTAGTGGACTCGAGAAAGAGAAACCATGTTGTGACGAGAGCTTCTCGGCGAGTAAGATAATAATAATTAATATTATTGTAAGCAACTTTTTAGTGTATTATGTAATATGCGCAGTCTTTTCCTCAGTTACAGCTTACCACCATGGCAGCAGGACTCAGAAGTATGCCCATGGCTTTGATAATTGAAAATGATATATAACACTTGCTAATTGTTTGAATATCATAGTTGTCATTCTTCTCTCCTTCGTCCTTGCACTTGGCTTCCTCTTAATCATCCTTTCATGCGCCTTATGGCAGAATTGGCTGCCATTGCTCGTTGGTGCGTTGCATATTAGTTCTATGCTTTTTTAATCCTGGTTAGAATCAGCCATTCTCAGCCCTGAGTTTTGTTCTGGCGCCTTTACCGAACGCTCTCTTCTCGCATTGTGGTTCCGATGAACTCTCCTCGAGTTACCGCGACGAAGGCTCAGCCCCAGTTGACATTGGACGGTTTATCACTTCCATATTTGTTTTAACCGGCTTCACCCTTCCCATCGTATTGGCGCACTCAAACATCATCGACAGTAGGGCTTGTGTCATGTCAATTGTTGGTGGAGGGTGAGTCGTGCAGCGCAATCAACCTAACAAGTTCTTGAAAAAACATTGCGTTCTATCTCTTAGGTTGGTTTATGGCACAATCCTAGCATATGCTGCCGCTTTCAGTCAGGAAGAATCTGATTACGATTGAAATGGAGTAAATAATTGAATGATATGCTTTCAATCGGTATGCCACTCCTCATTCACTTCAGCTCCATTACTATGACCGTGGTATGGGCTCGCGCTGTCCTACTATCCATACCTGATGTACCAAAACAACGTACTACCGCAGAGATGTCGAAACGACCAGAGGCTAGGAAACACAATGAAGTTGTAACTTCCCGACATTCCCCATTGTTAAGACGGCCAATGGCTAAGTCAGTGATGACACCCTCATATATCACATATTCGGGAGGATTGACCTCGAGATCAATGGTAAAGACCATCGACGGCGCTGCTGTCTGCATAAACACCCGATATATCTTGGAATACAAAATTCATACCTGACAAGTTTGTAACTTTCACCCGCAGATAAACGAACTCGTTGGGCTGGGGATATTGCCGAGTACCATTTTGAATGGATGCAAGATTGTCAGTTAGATCCAATGACAGAGATATTTGGGCTATCTCGAGACGAAAAGTTTCGAGCATAGGCAAAGTCATTCGCTGCGCCCGGAAAGAGAGTTCTCCCGATCGTGTTCCACCGGTCTTGACGATTGAATGGTTGGTGAAAACTTGATAAAAGGAAAATAGACTTACCTCGTGCCAGCGACCTCTGACGCATTTGAATAACTCCTCTCGATACCAGAATAACTCTCTTTGTGCTCTTTGCTCTTGGTGTGACAAACTGGAATGAGCGACCACAAATTGTCTGTCAGACAAAGTTGGTATTGGTCTTGAAAGAGTTTCTTCGTCCAGGACTATTTTTCTGATCGGAATGACAAGGCTTGGAAGAACTCAGCTACTCCATCGCCAGATAGTAACGAAGCACACACCGCGAAAGGGAACCAGGGGCGATAGTTGTTGTAGATGACACGGAAGATTCTCCTGGAAGAGGCGGCGTTAATGAGGTTCTACCACGTTGCCAGATGCTTACCTTTCTGAGCTCTCACCAGTGTAACATCGAATGGAGATCCATATGAGTTTCGCACTTCGATGGAGAAAAGACACCAGCCAGCCTCTTCTTCGATGTTTAGGTACTTCACCTCCTTATTGCTTCGATGTGAATGAGAATATGAAGGGAATGCCAAAATATCCATAGAAGAACATTCGAGCATGTGATAAACCGTCACCATTAAAGGGTACGATACTTGACGCATGTAAAAAACATCGGAATCTTCAGAATTGGCAGTTTCAACATGAGCATAAGATATGTGTATGACTCCGTTGGTGCTATATGAATGATTTGTTGGTGGCTGCACGCAGATAAGTAGTAAACGTACCATCCAACTTTCCCAAAACAACTCAACGTCAGGGTAAGGTTGTGATTCGGAGCAATGGTTTTAGCTTGTTTTTGGTCCCAAGAAAACACAGGATTATTGATGAGACTGTGTTCTGTCTCATAGGTATCAAATACAGAAAGATTTCCTTCGGCTAGAGCTCTCTGTGCGGGCTCCATTGTTGAATCTTCGAAACTAAAGCGCAAAAAATCCACAGTAATGGGTGATACATTTTCGAGCGTGACACGAACCACGGATCTGTTGGACGACTGTAGGCATATGGCCAACTGATATAATGTTCGAGACTGACGCACTTTTCACCGTCATATAACATTAATCCTCCATGTGTCACGGACGTCCGTCGTATCCGAAGCAGAGGTTGCCTTGGTACGACTTTGCATTCGAGGAACCGGAATGACGGTCCCGAAATGACTTCGTTTGAATGCGTACTTGTGCGTTTCTGTTCAGTTGCCCAAAGATAGCGATTAAGGCCCGCATGTTTTGAGCGTCCATTTTCGGACATGATGGAACGCCGCTTCCGCGCGAGTCGTTGCTCTTCTTCAACTGTATATAAGGGTAGAATGTATTCCCGTGACATTCCGCCAGGGGCAATGACGAAACATCCACGAATGATTAAAGTCCCTGGCTGAAGAGCTTTCCCAGAAAGAACGACCTGATGGAGACTGTTGGCTGGGATTACAACCCGAATGGGCTGAGTCTCGAATTGAACACCAGATATGCTGTAATAATGTCAGCAATACTCATTGGCAATATTCCGAAAACTGACCTGAGGGAAAGCTCCTGCAGTTCCAAGTCAAAGATATAGGGATTTTGCAATGTAACCACAAACTCCAATAGATCGTTTTGAACCACGAGTGTTTTTCCCTGGAATGAATAAGTCTGGTAGAATAGTAACTTTATAGCTGTTTGAGCGACTAACTTTAGCTGCGCCAACTTTCCTCGGATTGTACAAAAAGGGATCGGTCAATCCTTGCAAAAGTGGCTTAGGGTCGTGGGGTTTATTGCGAATTGAACGAGGTTTTTCAACGGGAAGACGAATTGTTGGCAATCTGAAAGACACATCAGTAGGCATCCAACCAGCGAGTAAATAGACGAACGGTGCAATAGAAATGCTGATTATGGGCCTGCCGGACCAATATTCAACCACCCTTGCATCCCCTCTTCTATGAGCAGTCATGAGTGCTCGTGTTGCCGTAGAATATAGGTGATACTGGTCTCCGGGTGATAAAACAACTTGCAGGATCTTTAGCGAAGAAAGGGCAAATTGAGCGACAGCAGGAAAATCTAGATGTAGCCAAGTTAGACTCATGGTTCCCTCTTTAAGTCAAGAACGACGCATGCACCAGGTAGCGCCTCAGCAACCGCAACCGCTTCCCTTACCACCCCCACTTGGAGCTCCGGCCATCCACAAGGTTCTCTTAGCTCTTCGATAATGTCCTCATCGTTATCATTGAGGGAAGGAGGACGATCAAGCAAATTTGAACGATCGGTCACTTCTAATGCTACTGCCTCCAGGTTGATTCCGAGCACTCTGCACACATGCATGAGGAGTTTCAAAATGCTGTCATTGCCTGCGGCACTCTCACTAAGCCTCACCCCAAGAGTCCCCCAACCTCCCGGATGATAATTATGAATCCCTAATCCCGCACTTACTGGGACACTGGAAGGTTGCGAATACCCATCTTCTTCACGTCCGCAAACCATGAGATCCAAAAGACACCCGAGCACCTCCCGAAGAATATAAGCTTCCTTCCGCTTGTATCCAAGACATGCATACAGACTAGCCATGTTTTCCAATACAGCAATTCGTTCTCTAGGACCCAAATGCAGTAACCAAGGACCATGAAGCTGAGTAAGGACAGATGATATCGACGAACGTGTGATTCCTGTTGTTGAACTTAAGCGCTCTAGATTCAACCATTTGTCTTTCCCCTCTTGAGTCAAAGTTGGGGGTATACACGGTTTGGGTCCTGGCTGTAACATGGTAGTAAATGCAAGTGGTCCCCATCCCTTTGCAGACCATACAGCAAATAAAAGAGATGAATGCCGAAGGATGCAGCCACTGTAGAGAAAAGCGAGAAGGGAATGTATCTGCTCCCCATCGGGGGCAGGAGTTCGAAGAAATAGAGCGGCAGCTTGTTGAAGTCGGTCACCAACATCTATCCAAGGTTCTCTGATGGCTGCTGCAGAATTATGCTAAAGATGTGGATATCAATGAAGAACGCAGTCCAAATTATAGAAGACGAACCAGTCCCTGGCCATTAGACCATGCGTCTATAATGGCTGCAGTTGCTATACCTTCCAATGTACAAGCATGCCAAACAGGATCATGAGAATTTTTGAAGAGCTGGACGGCTTCATTGTACCTGTATTTAGCTGAGGCGCATGCAATAACTATTTAAAGTTGTACACACCATATCATTGCATCTTCAACCCGACCCGCGAGTAGAAAGAAATCGCCAAGCATCTTGTACAGCCGGCCATGGGAGGAGCTAGTACCAATAGTGCTTAACCGCTTTTTCTGAGCCTGTATAGCCAAATTTGGCTGACGAATGTTGGTCGCCGCGGTCGTCGCGTGACGCTTTACAGTGGGTGCAGCATTAAGTGTAAACGGCCTCGAGATGTCGGGTTGACTGTTGTGTGAAGTTAACGTTGGCAGAGATTCCTTTTTATAGAGAGAATTGAGTGGAGACGGCAAATCATAGAGAGGGGGGAGCATAGGCATTAACGTTGAATTGAGATATTCATTGCCAAAAGGGCTCTCCAGCGCTTGTACCTTTGAGAAAAATAAATGAGTGTCCACATATTACAATAAAGGCTCGAACCAGCACTCCGAGCTCTGCCAGAATATGAGAGCAAAGAACTCCTAGTAATGTTCCGATATGCAATTTCCTGTTTGCTATGCTGGGCACAATAACAAGGCCTGGCATATTTTCACCAGGGTCGAAGTTTGTTGTTCCGTCATTCTCCTCGAAAACGAAGCAATTCTTGACAAGGGGGAAAAGTCCTCCATGTGGGAAGATATCAGTCAGAGAAGCATTGTATTGACTGTAGAGTGACGCTAATGAGTCGCCCTGGGTAGAATTTGCGATCCCTATAACCGCGAGGGGGAAGTGAGAGGGTCGAAGTAGAGAAAGGTGGGCGTGCGACTGAGGAGGCGGATGGGTAGGGAAACTGATATGTAGGTGGCCAGTAGACAATGGGTTAGGCAGAAATCGAGCAGCTGTATGTCACAGATGAGAATACTAAACGAATTCTGTGTCGGATTTCATATACCTTTTCCATCTTTTGTGTCAGCAGGAATCTCTCCCAACCTGATAGCCTCGAAACTTCGTATTTCAGCTGCATAACTTTCAAAGGAGGCCCGAGGTATCAAACCCACTGGGAGAAGCAGGACCCTAACAAACGCGAGCGATGCAAAAGGAAAGTTATCCATGAACTGAGGTCACTGCAGCTGCAAGAGCCCCGCCTTGATGTCTACCACTGTCGTTCAAAATAGCTTATACAATAATCTACCCGATTACACGTACTGTGACGTTGACCAAATACCACCATCAACTACACTCAAATGGCAAGTATTGTATCTGAATCACAGGCTACATAATGACTGACCATACGTTCCAGGGCGGAAGTGATAAAGCTTTGGGCAGTATCATGCTGCTGGCAGCGTCAACCGTATTTACATATTATACTATTTGGGCGATTCTCTTGGTGAGCCTCAACCTCCAATTGACCTCGTTGTAGTATGTTAACAATACATACATAGCCCTTTTTTAGCACTTCCAACTCTATTCATGGTTGGTTCTTGCCTCGAGAATGGGCCGTAAGGCTACCGGCATTTATCTTGGTCGTCGGGCTATCAGCAATCGGATTCTTCCTCGGTTTTACTATCATGAAAGAGAACCGCAACAAGGCGCAACAGGCAAGACTAAGGACAGCCTAGAAAATTTATTAATTTCAAAGTGTTCCAAGAATCCATGTATATTATTAGATAATTGACGAACACATGAAATACAACAAGTCACTATGCTGTGGGGAGGCGCATATCTCTGCGGAATCGATCTCCTGCCATTTTACCATGGTCTCGCTTGGTCTCAACCACCCGCAATTTTTCTGCAGCCATCAGTTCTTTAACGATTTGGTCGAGAAGTACTCGGCTTGCTACCTCTGGAGCCGTTTCAGATATCAATCGGATGGCGCGAACGACCTGCAGATATCAAGGGTTAGAAGATGTTCAACTCGCTCTGGCGATAACAGACCTTGCTGGATGTCGAGTCTCCGCGGTTGAGCACTCTTAAACGATTTAAGATGGTGACGTGTATTGAAGTGTCGAGTGCCAGAGGTGAACGTAGTGAACGCATGTACATGAAGATATCAGCTATTGATGTGGATGCCAATGATATCAAGGTCTAACAAGCAGAAATTTAGTCAAGGAATTCTCATCACATCACACCTTGAACCACTTCCACTTACAGTCGATAAACCAGCTTGTGCTTCCATCTCAAGTACATTCAGAAGGCTTTCCTGGGCCGACCACAGTTCATTCCAAACAGTAAACATTTGTGTTTCTCCACCGACTGCCAGCGGTGACAAAGATTGAACTAGCATCAACCATAATTTCATGGATATGTGAAGTTGATTCACGTCAGCCGTTGCCGTTTCCAAGGAAGGAATACCCGCTTGGGCATATCCTCGTACGAGTGTTGAATAAACGTTTGTGAATGCCAGAAAATGAGAGTAAAGCAGCGATCTCCACTCATCATGCACCTCTTGGAAGGATGCCAGGAGCAGTATATTCCAGGAGCGGATTGCGCATGAATATCTCGACGTTTTCTAGAAGCGAAATGGGGAGTCAGTCACTATATTCCAACTCTTGAAATGGTGAAAGTATACGTCTAAGGTGTAGTCGGCGAATTTCTGAAAGATGGTAGGGTTATTTTGTGCGGCTTGCAAGACCAATTTTCCAGTTGCAATAGCCGCTCCAAAATCATTTTCGATTAGATCGTCGTGCCAGGGGTGGTTTTGCAAGAAGCTGAGGGCGTCATCCGCCAAATTTGACAAAAGACTTCTCTGCGCCGAGGGAGGTTGCATAGCCAATGGGCCATTTTCGGTCGACATCAATACCTTCAAAATATAAAAATCCGTCACTCCCACCCACGCCAACTGATTTAAGCATACCTCGATTAATGTTTTGATTGTTGAAGGAGCCATCTTTGTTTTCATGCGAAACCCATCCCCGAGAATGTCGAAAAGAACATTGATAACGTCAACGCCTCCCTGGATAGACTCCTGCGCCTTGGGACGATGTGAAGTAGTGACTGATATCAACTTGCCCAAGCAGGAAGCATCGAGGTGCAGCCTATTCAGTGCCACTCTCAAAACAACGTCAATATACGGCATTAGATCCTTTAATCAAGAGGGTCAGTGAAGAAAAGATTTCAGTCCAATAAGAAGTATACTTTGCTGTGCCTTTTGTTGTTTCGGACGAGGATGACAGCAATGTAGATGAGTGGTGATGCATCTGGTCCATCGATGGTCCCATCTGACATTCGGCGCACCAAATTTGTTAGGTGTTGCCCAGCAACTAGTACAACGTTTGTCTTAAAAAACAAAGGCACAGAATTTAGCACTCACAAATCATCATATCGGCACTGTAGCGCTGGAAATGAACTATTTCGATGAATTTGTGGATATTTGCGAGGGTGGTTTGGAAAGACGCCGAGTCGCAGTCTATAGCACGTGAGAGGGTGTCTCGAAGTAAAATATCACATAGCGAGTCCGATGCAAGGTGCGTCTCCTTTCCTGAGAGGGCTTGTTTTAAAACAACAAAAAACTCTCCCTTGAGCGATCTCTGGAAACCCCAACTATCAGCACCGAATTAAGTGATGCACGCCAGACATACTTTCATAAGACTAAACAATAGTCCGTTATTGGCAAATCTGTTGAAGTTAGAATGGAAATGCAATCTCATCAACAAACCTACTAACGATTGCAGAGTATTTCCAATGAGATGTTTGGACTGTAAAACGAGCGAGTCTTGATTGTTTTGCCTTTGTGAAGCTATTTCAGTTGCTACAAGTTCCAGAATGTCACTATGCAATCTATTAGCCTCCGCATGTAATTTAAAAAAAGAACATACGAAACAGTAGTCCCAAAGAAGCTGTGCCACTTTTTGATAGAGACTTGTGCGATAGACAATGAAAGCTGCCGAAGCTCGTAACTAATATCTCGGGACAACAGTTCAATTGTTCGTAATACAGACCGACGCAGAGATGGTTGCAGGTGCCGAAGCAACTTGTCTTCAAAGTCATACTTGTGAACGAGAATGTAAAGAGTTTCAAGGAGGGATTTTAGGGTCAAGACTGGAAGACATGTCAGGTTTGGGAGATTACTGATCACAGAAAGACAAGGATCGATGAAGATAGTTCCTATAAGAACACGGGAAGTTTTCTCCTCTAGTTCTTCACCGAATTCTAGAGCCACATGAGGTAAATCCACAAAGTGGGCCGCATCTACGACATGGACCAATTCCTCGACACACGGGAAGGCAGATGCAGGAATATCAGTGATGTTACCAAAATCCACACGGAACGAGTGTCCATTTTGTGCTGGTGTTATTGAGACCTCGCTGAAGCCAGTGATTTTAAGATACTGGGAGTTGAGTTTCATAAGTGAAAACCCATCGATTTCAATACCGTCGGCCATCATCTGAAGGCTCAACAACAAGATCGAAACCTGGAAATTTTCAGAAGACACATTCACCATATAAATAAGAACATACTCGGAGGAGGGTCGTTTCGGGATCCGGTGCACCATAAGCCGTGCCATGCTTATCTTGAAGTCAGCATCCTTGACATTGACAAGTAGACGACCACTTACTCTGCCAATGGAAGAATGGATGCGCAAGTCACCACCACCGTGAGGTTCATCATCGTATTCCATGAGAGTCTCTACAATAGCATCCCAGGACAGAACTGAGAATAAATAACTATTAGATATCGTTTAGAATATAAGACATCTTCCAAAGTACCTTTCCAACTCGGAAAGTGAGGACGAAGTTGGATCAAGAAACTGATGAGCCGAACACGCTCTGCGATCGGTGCTTTTGACAAAGACTCGTTCCAGCACTGTGATATAACCTCTAGATGGGCCGGCAGCAAAGCAGCCGACGAAGATTGCACTGCCAATCGAACCTCTTCCTAAAATTTAGGTTCAGGTCGTAAGGTATTGTGTCAGAGACTAACGATCGTCTTACCGTGGGATCTGCCCACAGGGCGGTAAAATAATGGTAGAATATTTCAATAACGCTTGAGCGCCATTGTCGTCCTTCGACATTAAACGCCGGGCTCGTAACGTCCGAAATCATTCGAAACAATCGATTAACTCCTGATAGCCTTGGATACAGCTCAGATCACAGGCCGCGTGAAAGTAAAAGGAACACAAACCGCTGCTGGGATAGACTAGTAAAGTAATCGAAACAAGAGAGTAGGATGTCCTGGAAAGGATTAGAGTCTGCGATTAGACTTCGAAGTAGCAGATTCGTCCGGAAAATGTTAATATCTTCCCGTCGAACGCCATAAGAGATCCAGATGCTGAATGTACCCTGTAAGGATGAGAAAGGTAAGATTTTTATAAAACGTACCATGAAGCTATGACCTTTCCATTTCGTAGGATGAAATTATCTGCTTCAAACACTTCCAAGGAAGGCGATTCCGTCAAAAACATATTGAGGAATTTGGCCGTAAGGCAGGAAACGTCTTCGACACCACTCCTCAGATAAAGTTCTAGGGAGGCCATTAATTTGGCATCAATGATCATTGGATCCACTGCGATAAATCCCTGGACTGATAATTTTCGTCTGAAACCATGCCTGTCAGGAGAGTACCTGTTACCAATGCCTAGAATTACGCACCGAGAAGGCAGCTGTTGCACTTCTGTAACCGCTATTATACCAGCATCCTTGATGATGGACTTTCCACAACCATAAAGTCGCAAACAAGCTGCAAGGGAATGACGAATCATAGATAACCTTCAATCACAAGAGATGAGCATCCATCTACAGTGAAGCGGAACCTACATACACGACTGAAGCGCCTTTCCCCGACGTCAAGCATTCCAAGATTCGGTTTTCAAGTTGCGAATGCAACGTAGCTATGAGACTTTGAAGTTCTTGCCTGCCAATCGGTGTTTGCCACAAACACAGTAAGATCAATTTCAACAAAGTGTTTGCATGGTCGAGAGCGTTGGATCCATTGAAATCGATCAATTTCGAAAATTGCACAAAGAAGGACGTTGGAATGTTGGCACTAGATTTCGCCAGCATGGAGAGGTAGAGTAGACTTCGCGATAGCCCATCCTCAGACTGACTTGCAAGACTCAAAATTGCATGTAAGGGGTCTATAAGGGAGAAACGAGGTTTGTCGGACGTAGACGATGTGGGATCTATGCTACTGCTTAGGCGTTGAGAGCTTTCACTCTCATTGCCAAAGAACCGTTGCAATGATGGAATCGACTGATCAAATGGAGTATGGGTGTTAGAAATTGAGATCTTCACATAATACTGTGCTGACCTGTTCCAACTTGGATGCAAGTTCCATCCAGCGAATGAATACAAAGTCAAAGACACTGAATATCACGGAAGTATGATATAATTTGATAACCGAGCGAAGAAGGCTCTCGCAATGTCTTGAAAGCTGTGTCAAAGCTGGTCAATTACCTTCTGGACTCGGGGAGGAAGGAATCATCGATAACCTTAGTATTTCTGGTCGTGTTACTGGTGTATACCTCGGTGGTCCCAGCGTTTTGGTCACCAGCGATTTCAGAACATGTGTCAAAGACAACCTGTCCATACAACACAGAATCGAGTTCATGGAGTTCTAACAACCATGGCGCCGCAAATCTAGAGAGCAGTGAATGCCTAGCCGTGACATAATCACCACCATTACTTGAAAGGCTTGTTGCACCAGGACGAAAGTCGGGTAACGATGGCCAAGCAAAGATGTCCGTGTCCGACCGTACACCAGGCAACTGCTTTTTTTTGGCTACAAATTCACGCAGAACGGTGGCCAAACTATCATCCTTAGGACCTTCAGTTTATACAATCAAAATTTGAGGAGAGGCCTACTTCTTTCAAAATCCAACCCAAAATCCGCCCAGCTAACCGTTTGAGCCCATATTCCGATACCAGACGGTTTGGCCAAAGTCGCCTCGTTAGCAGTAGAAACCCAAATTCATTGGAAGATAAATCCAGATCAGTCAAACAAGCCTCAACAGAAGACACAAGAGATTCGACATTCGTAGAGATATCAAGGCCGAAGGGTAAAGGGAAGGTGCATCTGACTTCCTTCTCAGGAGAGAGGTCATCGAACGGCCTGAGCTCATGATCTACCCTATCAAAGAAAGAAAGATGGTGGAGGTGATCTAGAATAAAGCTTGCAGCATGATTCGATTGTATGGCAAAATCAGTTCTAAGGACACCTCGCATATGTGAAAGGGAGATGCATTCGTAAGAATAGGCAGTGGCGTTATCGTTGTTGATGGCCTGGTTGATATTCATGAATTCGGAGGCCGTATGTGTATTTTGTCCCTGAGGGAGAGACATTTTGAGGTTTGAAGAAATATATTCCAAGTAAGACCATTCATGCATCAACGATTTGTCGATCCTACGGACAATGTTGTCCTGCAGGAATTGTTGTGTCAAAGGAGAGCAGGAGAGCTTACTCGAATCTAGAAGTTGATCGCACCAGTTTATGAACTGGGAAAGCTCGAATTCGGCGACTTTATGATTTGGATTGTATAGTGTGTCCGTCCCGCTCTCGGTAACGATGATGGACCCCATAACTATGCCACTAGTGAGTAACTGTAGTTGAGTGCGAAAGACGGCGTGATATATGGATATTTCTTCACGGCTACAGCTATTGAGCCGATCCCGAGTAAGATGGAGAACAGGAGAAAAATGAGCAAGACATGAGCTTCGCAAATCCTCCCAGCTGATAGTAATGTGCATTGAGGTGAAAGTGATAGTCTCGCACGAGTGTGAATGCCCAAGGGAGCTCAGGCAACCGAAATGAACGGAGACCGAGCACAAGTGACATTTCAAACCCTGTGCTATGCAACCCCAGAGTGGTTTTTGACATGCATAGCACAAGCATAAAGTGAACCAATTTATTATTCTGAAATCGTGCCTCTCGGAGATCGCGGCATGGCCAACAGGCGTGTCGGTTCCAAGGTCAGAGAATCGGTACATGGCAAGTCGTTGAACCACGGGATCCGCTGCTATAGAGTACTGGATTTGATAATTGCCTTCTGGATAATCATAGCAGTCGAAATGAACGGCACACATGCAGAAAGGGCACATTAACGCGAAGCCACGCAGAGGTTTCGTGCACGAACGACAGTTTATGTGGGACATGACATTGAGGTTAAGCCGATCCTCGTTGGAGTTGAAATGCCAGGGCACAAATTGGTGTGCATGTGAGTACTTGGAGAGTTGGAAGTGGGGTTGCAGTGGCGCACAGAGGGGGCTGCTAATGGAGGTGTGTCCAGCGGCCTTTGGCCAGAATTTAGCCATAAATGAAATGGCGAGTCGTCTCGACTTCGGACCATGATAGGCAATGATTTCGAGTAAATCATTGTAGGTATCAAATTTTGAGACTGAAATCGTCGCAAGGAGGCTGTCTAAACGAAGGACAATTTCGGAGCTTTGATCAGATCGATTGGTCTCTATTGAGTCTAAAATGGCGCTCAAAAGTGGAGGAACAAGGAAAGCAAGATAGTAGATATGGGGCGATAGATGAGGGTGATTGCTTGACTGAATTCCGCCGTGCATGGAGGAAGTCAATAGAGGCCCATTGTGCTGGGGCGCTACTACCTCGCCTTCGAGCAGTACCTCATCAATCTGGATAGACACTGTTGCACCCTCATACTGATCAACGGAATTGAAAAGATCCCCATCTGATTATGAAATATTCTTTAGAGTACAGTCCGATGGTTTACAAGCATAATCCGCTCACTGCTTCCTTCTGAAAGATTTTCTTTCACGGAGAGGCCTTGCAACCGTCCTAGGTCTTGAAGTACAAGCCTCACAATACTCGTTTCAAAAAAATACAACAGCCGAATATGCATCTGTGGGGGAAATGTAGAAAACGCCGGAATCAGTGCAAATGCAATGTGCGAGATGATTCGGGGGTCATGACGGTGGACATGTATCAGAAATTGAGCAATATTCAGAGTCAAGATCTGCAAGGCATTCGGGGGTCGCGAAGGACGAGGCAATGCTATTTTATATCTGCAATCCTCCGTGACAACAGATGCTAGAATGGACACACACAAGAAGAGTAATTCAGGAACGTGGACGTCATCTTTAGACTGTAACAAAGAACGAGAGCGCTTTCCTCCAGCACGAAAGCTATTTCGCGATCGACGAAACGCTGAAGAGGAGTATTTCGGATTTGCATCGTCCGTGCTTGCTTGGAATTGAATGCTGAAAGGCATTCAGTGGGGGAGTATGATGAAAAGAAGCAGCGCACCCATCATCAAATATTTTCCATCCTTGTGCAATCGACATTGTCAACACGTCTTTGAGTTGTACCATGAGATCGAAAGTCCCATCCGTAGAGAAGTCGCGGTTTTCTTCGTCATCTGAATCGCTTTGGATCCCGAGGCGTTTATCAGGCACGAGCTTCACGAAATCCTTCAGTGCGACCATGCCGAATCCTCGTATATTCCTATCGTTATTCCTGTTCCACACCGTGTCCTTTATTGGAGGTGGTTTCTTGCGGTGAGCGAGTTGGCGCAAGACGTGCGAGAGGAGCTTCCGAGACTCATTTCGCGCACGTAGGTTAGTCGGTATAGGTTGGGGGTGATGAGTCGACGAAGGTTCATCTTGGATCGGTGAAGTCGAGAGGCGAACTGACGGAATTTCCAGTCCATTCGGGAATGCACGTAGGGGACTGGCCTCCAGATAGTCGTCATCAAACGAGGGCACCACACTTGTATCGATTCTAGACAGAAGACCACGACCCAAAGTATCGGCAGAACCCATCGGTGAAGGCCAAGATGCAAGCTTTGGTTGGACAAACAAACCAATCGCAACTTCTCGTTTCTGCACACTATGTAAATTGAGAAATGCAATATACTCCTGAGCTTTTCTCGGATGCTCCAGGCATAGTGTATATAAAAGGGGACCCCAAGAACATGAGTCGTGGGCCCATGGACGCTCTCGGCCTTTTCCGCTCGTACCCCCTTGATTTGAACCACCTTCAGCCAACATAAATTTCCTGATCAATATGCCACCCAAGAAGTCCAAAACCCACAAGCTTAGGCAAACTACTCTCTTTCATAGCTTCATTGGCATGTCATCTCCAGAAACTACAGTTGGCCCATCTTCCACTATGTCGAGGTCAAACATGAACACGATAGAATCCTCTTCATCCGATGAACTTCAAGTCCGTGAAATACGTCTCCTTTCGAAAAAGGAAGTCTCTAACACTCCAGCAATTCATCTTGATACTACAAGCGATACTGGAAGTCATGTACAACCTTTACGCATTTCGTTGAAGAGACGACGAACGTTTGTCACGAGTGACAGTTCCGATGAACAGAAAAAGATCTCGGTAGGGAAAAGGCCCTCGCCTTCGCCAGCTGAAGAAGGCTCATCAAAAAGAGGCAAGCGACTTGTCCGCCGTTGCGAGACAGAAAAGTATCAGCTTGCTTCGGATGAAGCAGAGAATCTCGCGGATGAAGTGGATGAAGAACGTATGTGAACTTGGCTCAGGACACCGATTCGCCTTCACACTCTCCATCCTTTTGCAGGAATGTTGGATTCCAGGCTCCGCACCCGCGATAAAAAATCTATCTTTCAGAAGAACTTGGAGAAGTTGAAAAGTTTGCTGTTTCCCCCCCGTACCTTTTGAATAAGTCGCTCATGCACGCAGGACGAAAGTTAAAGATGGACAAAGAATCCGACAGCGACCGGCAAGAGGAGAGCGAAGAGCATGAGACCGTTTCTAAACCCTTTAGAGGCTCAAAACCATCTACTGATTATAACAGTCTTTCCAATGACGAACAATCAGATTCTGATCAATCTTCTCAATTTATTATCGACGATGATGACAAGGTTCAATTGCCACCTCAGTTTAGCATGCAGACATACGGAGATCTCTCTTACCAGTTCAAGAAGATTTTTCAACTTTTTGTCCATGTTGCCGTTCAGTCACCTGGAGATCGTGTCGCTTTTATGAAACAACAGATGCAAGGTCATCCATCTTCATATTTATGTGTTCCGTTATTAAGCTCATCAGCAATAAAACAGATGAATATTTCGCCGTTCCTTTGCAGATGACCCGAAGAAAAGTATCCGGCTTGAGAGATTCACTGGTATCTTCCTCTGTCTGGCGACCTGAGTTTAGAAAGGCATTAGAGGATTACCCTGATTTCGAAATGATTGCTCTTGATTTCACTGTTCCTTCTTGCGACGCTTGTCGCATGGGGGGAAGGATGTCCTCACTCGTAGGGCGTATCGGGGGTTCTCTGTACAACACTGATGGATTTGAATCGGTATGTTCGCTCTCATGTTGGGACTCAGGTAAAAATAAGAAGAAATTATCTGACAGTATTTCAGAGAGTTTCTAAACACGAAACGAGCAAGGAATTCCATCTCGGTCGCTTTTGCGCAAGGCGCGGCCGCGTCTTTCATCAATTTTCACACTGGGAGGTAAGGAATGGCTCTCTGAACATGATCAGTGTTTCTGATTCCCAGCAGCATTCCCTTTTTCAATCTATCGTGCGGGAGCTAGACGAGCTTCGTCACAGTTCTTCTAACCATGGTTTCCACCGCATAGCTTATCCGGGTGGCAGAGACCCACCAAAAGACCTCCAGGATGCAGACGGATTATGTGATTGGTTTGATGAGCGGAAGGTCATCGAAATGGAATGGCATAAGATGAAAGAGATGATGGAGAGTGCAAGGCATTTGGAGATTAATGCTAAAAACATGGACATGGGCGACTGAGTTGATTCTTTTGCAGTTAATCACAAGGGTCCTTCAGAGCGACTGGTATGGGTACATGCGTTTCAACTTTGATCTAAATGAACTTTTTCAAGGAAAATCTTCCCTTATGGGGTGCACGTTTGCAACACCGCGTGACAAATGACGAGAGCAACAAGGAATTTCTATCTAAAATAAGAAGTCCAAGTCTCGTTACCCTGGGAATCTTTATCCACAAATGCGACCTCAAAGCGCCTCAATGTCAAAAGCGCCGAAGGTTTCAGCTGTATCGGGCAGATCTTTTATCAAGCACTTGAAGTTCGCGCTTTCTTCTGCCTCCTTAAGGCTATGCATTCGTGCAACTTGTATCCCATTGTTCTACCTAATCCTTTCTTCAACCCCCACATCACCAACGCTCAGGAATGCTAAGGTGCTACTACCGCCCACATTGCAGTTAACCTATACCTTGTCCCCGTTCTCTTGCTGCTTTGCATCGCATTTCTGATATGCATTGTCTATCTCGTGATCGACGGCAGTCTAACTCGTCTGCTCGTTCTCAAGACAGTTTACATCTTACCGAACAGAATACTGATGATGTACCTCCATCCCCTTGTTCGGACTCATCTGTCGATGAGGATGAAATGAACTGTCGCATGAAACCATTCTGGCCTAAATATCAGGCCACTTTTAAACAACGAGGTTTTCAATTGGAGACTTTCAAAGACGTTAAGTTGTTTTACAATCAAATGAACCATAACGCTCCGAGCAACTGTCTTACTTCCCAAAAAAACTTCCATCAAGATATCCAAGACGATGATTCTTTATGCCCGGATGCCGGTCTGGTATGTTTATCTGCATGCTGCCATGGTTCAATATTGACTTCACCGCCTGCTGATCCCAGCTTGATAACCTATTTCGAGGCACACGAATTTTCGATGCCAAGAGAGTCATGGTTAAAGCCGTACATGCTGGTAGCCATGAATATGATGTTATTAGTACGCTGTCCCAGCCTCCCCTGAGAGATGACCCAATGAATCACACCATCCGTGAGTCTTTTCTTCTTCGGAAGTACATGGTGGAACCCATTTCATGTTTTTCAGCTGTGCTGGATCTATTTGAGATATCCAATGATGGCATCGCCTTCATCGTGATGGAAGAATGGTCATCACAGTTGATCACTAGCGCAGGGCCATGTTGCTTAAAGAGCTTTCTTGCAGCGCTTCGCCAAGTCATCGAGGTGCGAGCTGTCCAGTTATCTCCTGGTGATAATTACCAAAACATCGTTGTAGCATGCTGCGTTTATGCATAAACACCACATTGCCCATCTGGATATCTCCTTAAGAAACCTCTTAACGGACTACAAGGGACACTATGCCTATATTGATTATGAGCTTAGCCGGCGGTTCGAGTCTGCCGCCCCTACACATCTCGTCTGGAATTATCGAGGTACGGAGTTGCCGCCGGAGTCTGGAAAGGATACGCCTATAGATCCTTACAAGGTGGACGTATGGGCATTAGCTGTGCTAGTGTTGCGTTCTTGTAAAGTCTGTCTTCCAACGATCCTTATCCTTGTCAGTTGCTCATCCACTCTTTACAGCTCACGGGCTACTGGGCTCCCCAGCTCATGCCTATGATCAAACCCATGCTTGACGAAGAACCCTCTCAACGACCTTCATCTTTCGCTGTCTTACAAGCTTTTGATAAGTTAGTAGCAGCTCTTGGACTTCAAATTGAAACAGAAACGGATGGGAGTTGTTACAATTGATTAGTAAATGATATTACATTAGATAAACACAACCATAAGATGACCCTGTATAATCCATTTCCAACAAGCTTAGGGGGGCAATGGATCTTCGCGATTTTCTTCTTCCATTTTCTTCCGCTTTCTCTGAAGATAGCGAGAACGAGCGTCTTCAATGTCGTCATCGTTGTTTCGCTTTGCAACTATTCGCTGCATGGCTTTGTCGGCAGCATCTTGTTTTTCATGCACCGTCTTTTGTTGCTCAGCTTCAAGCTGCTGCTGAATTTCTCTTGCTCTCCGCTCATGGATCTCTCTTCGACTGGCAGCAGTCCCAACCGCCCGGTGAGTTTGGAGTGAGTGTGAATTGTCGATACTTGGAATATTAGCGGAAGAACGGATGCCTGCAAACCGTGTATTTGGGAGTGATAGATTTAAACCAGCGGATAGCAGCTCTCGCTTATCGACAATTTGATTGTCGTCGTTCAACTCCACATCCTTGCCCTCTTCTCGTGCCAATCGTGCCAGTTCAGCATCCGGTAATGACAAGAGTTGTGGCGGTTTGACAATGGTGAGATTGACGGTGGGACCTTGAGGTCCTATTACACGTTTATCTGTGGCTGCAACAGTAGCTTCATGCTTCTGTTCTGACTCTTCCAGTAGTTGACGATAAAAGTGTGTCATTCCGGTGGAGGAACGCCCCTGCTTCTTTCTCAACTCTACATCAAAGTTCAGAACGAACAACGAGGACAAAGTGCAAAACACACCTTCCCTCTTCTTCTCTTCTTCCTCCGCTTTTCTGACCTCTTCCATTTGATCTTTATAAGCCTGGGTGACGAACGAGTCCTTGTCCTTGAATTGATCTCCTTCAGCTTCGCGTTCAAGTTGCATCATTTTTTCTTCTGCGCGAAGATGGTCTAGTTTTCGGGTGGCTGCTGAAGTGAGCAGATTATGTATATATTTCGGCTAATAAGAGATGAGTCGAGCAAGCAGACGTAGACATCGCACCGACGCTACCTTTCTGGCATTTGCATCCGCATCTTTTGCTGCCTGTTGTCGCTGCTTAGCTTCTTGCATCTTGTCCCAGACCTCATCGTATTCAAAGACAGTTTCATCGACACGCTTTTCAGCTTCCATCCGCCTCCTCATAGCTTGGGACGAGCGCGCATTATGAGCCAAAGGTTCAGTCTTACCCTGAGATTGTCCTAGTAGTCCGTTATCTTCTCCATCATCCGCCAAAGAGAAGGCCGAAGGCCGTTTAATGGGTGCTGGAGGTTGTACCGCTTTTGGTTTGTTCAGAGAGATCGAGAGCTTCATGAGTACAATCTGAATTTCTCACGGAACCCTAACGGTAACAGATGTCGGAGTCTGAAACTAACCTACAACTATACCACCGCTTATGCAGGCTCAGGGTGTCTTCGACCGAAGAAGGATTAACGGACCGGAAGAGAGTTTTGCTCCCTCTTTTGACGAAGGTGCACTATATTCCTGGTCGCCAGACAAACCACGGCAGAACAGGGCCCCTTCAGATATCAGGCCCATCTGTTAGTTGAGCAAATCCAATCACGTTATTCAGGCTTGACATAAATTTTGTAATGATTTTGTAGTTCTCCAACCGGGGCTTATTACTCAGGCTAGTGGCTCTGCTTACATCGAGACAGAACGAACCAAAATTGCCTGTGCCATGTGTGTGTTTATCGTTCATCCTGTTTGAGGAGATACTCTAAGTCATATCAGCTACGGTCCTCGCCAGTCCAAAGGTTCTGCATTTCACGAAAAAGGCCGTTTAAACGTGGAAGTGAAGTTTGCACCGTACTCATGCGAAAAGCGTAGGGCGCCGATGCGTGTAACTTTCTCTGTGTTTCCGATCTTATTAAAGCATCTTATGCGACAAATACCAGGATGCAGAAGATAGATCCATAGCGATGGCTGTGCATCAAGCAATCATTCCTTCTGTATGCTTGGAAACGTTTCCAAAGTCCACGATTGATGTCTTTATCACTGTCATCGAAACAGATGGAATTGAAGGTTGTGTGGCGGCAGGATCTATAGCAGCGAGTACCGCCTTGGCAGATGCGGGGGTTGAAGTAATTGGCCTAGTTGTATCGTGCTCAGCGGCATGTTGGCACTATATAGCTCATTCTTTTGGAAACTAACTTGGCCTTTCTAGGCTGTCATCGGTAAGGAAATATGGCTGGATCCGTCGCTTGAAGAAGCGTGCTCAGCCTCTGGAACTCTGGTGCTTTCATGTATGCCTGCCTTGACGAGTATGACAAGTGTATGGCAAACAGGTCGTATAATGCCGAAGGAAGTCCTGACTGTGAGTAATTCTTCGCAGATATTCGAAGGATTGATAATCATTGTTGAATTCTTAGAGTCTTCATGCTTGCCAAACTCGATGTAATGATATACACGTGGTTATAGCACAAGCTCTGAATGCTTGTTACGGAAAGAAAGAAGGTATATAGGTCGGACGATAGAAGTACTGTACACCAGAATAAAAAAAAAGTTATTTTTTATTTGGAGTTGCCCATCGTGCATAACAATGTTAGCAGATATAGCTCCCGCACTATACATAGTACACGTCGCGATATTCATGTCTACAAGTTTGAATGCAAGGGACGAATATGTCGCTCTCAAAAGCTTTATGTCATATCCACCATCACCTCCTCTATCACGACACTCGCACGATTCTGACGATTCCTTACGAGCACTCGAGGTTTCCGAGGGTCCCGCTACTAATCCTCAGCGGATTGGACGGTACATACCTCTTTCTTTCCCATCTGGACGGTGATCCTAATTCTTTCGAAAGTGGCAGATCGTATTCAGTTGCAGGATTCGATTTTCAACGTGATTTGGTACGTTGACAGGGATCCAACTATTGTTGAAACTCAGTATGCTGTCAAAAATATGTAGTTGCCTCTCAGCGCAAGTATGACTGACCCAGGGAATCTGAATGGCGAGGGACACGAGAAGAGCATAGGACTTATCAACGGTAAGTCATGAGCTACTGCCTGTTTCGAGCTACGTTACAAAGTAAATTCCAACATAGGCATTGCATTGGTTGTGGGGTTGCAGGTATGTGAAAAGGCTTTATATTTGAACTTTGCCAGTGACTGGTTCCTCCATTGAAGATAGGCTCAGGCATATTGTATAAATTTCATCCCCTACCGCGTTTACAAGTTACTCAATGTAATTCGCCACCTTCCACAGTTCTTCTCCTGGGGTTGTCGTAGCGAACACGAACAGTGTAGGTGCCAGTCTGATGGTATGGGTTGCGTCTGGTATATTAGCATGGACTGGTGCAAGTAGTTTTGCGGAACTTGGTTCCGCAATTCCGCAAAACGGAGGGGCTCAGGCTTATCTCTCATATGCATATGGCCCTCTAGTTTCCTATCTATTCGCGTGGACTGCCATCATTGCTCTCAAGCCAGGTGATGGGTTATCGCACCGCGGTTATCATGCACTAATACGAGAAATATCCAGGTGGCAATGCTGTCATTAGCCTCATATTTGCGGAATATCTCAACAGAATATTTTGGCATAGTACCCGTGCTGAGGTATCGCCGGATGACATTCCTCAGTGGGCTATCAAACTTACTGCAGCAGGAGCAGTTGTGGTGGTAACTATTCTCTGTGTTGCTGCCCGAAAATTAGGGCCACGGGTGGCTGTAGTTTTCACAACAGTGAAGGTAGCCATTTCGTGTCACTCGATGCTCATTATGCTCATTAAAGATACAAGGTTACCTCCCTTGTAGGTCGCTGTTCCATGCGCTTAGGACGCGTGATGAAATTCATTCAATACCACAGGTCCTCGTAACGGTGTTTGGAATTGTTCGACTTGCCACAGGGAAAGCCTCGAGCTCATTTCGACAACCATTATTTACGGGTTCAAGCACGAGCCCGTCATCATATGCATTAGCACTATACTCTGGATTGTGGGCGTTCGATGGATGGGATCAGGCCAACTTTGTTGGCGGCGAAATCAGTAAACCCGAAAAAAACATACCCCGCGCCATACACTCCAGCATGATTATTGTTACAGTTCGTTTTTTATATATATTTTTTCAAAACGTCAGCAAATCGTCATTTCCATAGTTGCTATTTTTACTGGCTAATCTGTCGTACTTTGTGGTTTTGGACAAGGTACGCTTATCGTTCCAACTTCGCCAATTCAGCATCTTATATTGCACATAGAACCTTGTGAGTTTGAGCAACACAGTTGCCATGGACTTCGGGCGTGCCCTTTTTGGACCCATCGGAGGCAGTTTGTTTGCCTTTATGGTGGCCTTTTCTTGCTTTGGCGCACTGAATGGTTAGTTTGTCTCTTTGTGTTGATCCGAACAGTATCGCATTCTATTTTTAGGCTCTTTTTTTACATCTTCGCGATTGGTCTATGCAGCTGGGCGTGAACGCTACTTGCCGGCTATATTTGGCCGATTGCACACAACTCGCCAGACACCATTGAATGCTGCTCTTCTTCAATCTGCTATTACCATTTCCTTCATCATGATTGGCAGTGGGTTTAGATCTCTGATCAACTTTTCTGTCGTTGCATCTTGGGCGTTTTATTTCCTAACGGTAAAGTAGTTTAATTCCGTTTAAAATTTTACATTAACGTCTCTCTCTCAAGGTTCTAGGGTTGGTGATACTTCGCGTCAAAGAACCAACTCTCGAAAGGTATGTCCACAGGAACTTTTTCGGATTCGTTTCGACAGCATCTAAAATACACCCCACTGTCTCCAGGCCTTACAAGACTTGGATTGTGACTCCTTTGATCTTCTGTGGTGTAAAGGCCACTTTCTATTGTCCATTCAACAAAAAAATCTGATTTGATACTAGGTAGCATTGTTTCTCCTCTGTATGCCGATTATCGCTGCGCCCAAAGAGGCTGGTGCCGTTTTAGGTGAGAAATGAAGTTGTTATATGATAGCAAGCATTGGTCATCCGTTTCATTGACAGGTTTTGTACTTACTGGGATTCCCGTATACTATTTGACGCAGGCTACAGACGAACATAAAGATTCTCGGGTTACTTGTGAGTTATGGGTTCAGTTTTGAAGATTTCCTGCGGACGCTGAATATGAGGTGATGAAGCATGGTTTTCAAGCCTCTTGGCACGATTACAAGGCCGCCCACGAGCTGCCGATGGATGGGAAGCGGTGGCGACAGGTGAGGAGACGGTTGAGATAAATCAGATCCAGAGATAGAGTCTAGAGGAGAGAGATGACACCTAATGAACGTGATATTGCGTGGTTGTCGCGCAGTGACCAGTCGCCGAGAGTCGCCGATATCTTCGTTAAATCTCGTGTAATCTAGTTGCTTACATACGTCTGGTTTAAAGCACTTCAAACATTCTGCCATCTGGGACTCTCTAGCTCAATTGACTGTCTGAACTTAAACTTGTTAAATAACCAATACCACGAGACATCACCATGGTGTGTCTTTTCTAATTTCTCTTGTATTAACAATGCCTTATTTCCTCGGAGGCTGAACACACCTACAAATTTGACGTCAAGGTTGGGCGGTTACAGACAGCGTGATGTCGCCTGCGATGATCTCACAACTTTTTGCAGATGGCCTGCGGTGGCTGCTCAGGAGCCATCACGCGAGTCCTTGAGAAGGCGAAGGCTGAAGGTTAGGGACTTTCGAACTTTTGTATGATCTCATCAAATTCATTCGTATTACAGGAGTGTCGTCTTTCAGCGTTGATCTTGAAACACAGGAAGTTCTCGTCAAAGGGACTATCGCATATGAGGATGTTCTTGCCAAGATCAAGAAGACAGGGAAAGAAGTAAGCTTTATCTTATCGTGATGATGGGTCAATTGCACACATTAATACTATGCTAGGTTCGATCTGGGACCACTGTCGATTAATGGAACTATGGACTGTTGTGCTCAGTCAGTTAGAGTTAAATGAGCAACTGGTTCTGATGTACAACTGTGTATTTTTGTGTTATATATATGTATATATGGGACCAACTGCGATACTTCAAATCAGCCCACGCGGCAGGAGGCCTTGATATGCCCCAATACTATTGGGTCACGGAGTGACAGCCTTGCAAGTGTGACCTTTTCTTGGTCTGAGACAACTTGTTCAATGTCCCTTCGCCAGTCAATATATAGAGAGTATCGTCGCTCACAGCCACTCCGTAACTTTCATGGCTCAAGGCCATGCCACGATTTGGTTGCACCTCCACATCCCGTTTCCCATTTCCGTCCCATAATCTACGGAGACGCATCTTCGCAACCACCACCTACGTATTTGCGACATCCTTACTCACTCTCAGAATTTACGACAGGAACAGGATCAACATTAGGAGACCATGAACTCCAATTCCTACTCCAAAGGCAGCAGTTGGATACATTCCATCACAGTTTTTGGCTGGATGTAGGTGTTTAAGAATCTTGCTTTTACAAACCATTAAGCATCTTCTCAGAGTAACACCCGGTTCTATACCGCCAAGGAAACAATCCTTAGCAGCCTTCCCTCAACGGCAACCGTTCGAGACAAAGAGGTTGCTCTCTCTGAGTTCTACAAGCAGTGGGTTTTACAAGAAAGAGAACGGACGGAAAGCTACACAAAAGAATGGAGAAGACGGAACTATGATTTAATCCTCCTTGAAGGTCGCGTAGAATGTCACAGACTATCAACTCGTCTGGCTGCTTTCTTTGCAAGAAAAATCGAACGATAGATACAAGCCAACAATCACTCTATTTTATCAGTGTTGATATTACCACCATCGCTCTCCACCAATTCCTTGATCCGAACATACACATCATCCAACTTGATCTCTCCTAGTTGATCTTGTTCAAAGGTATAATCCATGATCAGAGATTCCACTTGCTCAGTGGATAGGCCAGGCCAACGGGACACAATTTCTTCTTTGGAAGGGAGTACCAAAGCCTCCCCGGGAGATTTCGATGGCGTTCCTGGAAAGAGTGTGAAGTACAATGCCGTCCCACGATAGCGTTCAGTTAAAGCTGCGTCTGAAACGTCGGTGGTTTTTAGGATCGCGGACCAGCTGATACAGGTTAGAAAAAAATGGCCCAAATTGCAATAATAGAGACACATACTCATCATGGAGGTAAATCCTTCTCCAAACGGTTGTAATGGCGGATTCCTTCCTTGCCTCGGGCATATTCTAATAAATCATCAACATTGAAGCTAAAAATTGAGCAAAAATGTAGCCAACTTTAGCGTAGTTTAAGAGATGAAGACTTGTGGCATAATCTTCTAAGGACTCTGCGTTGTCTTTCAGGGTCAAAAGATCAACGGTGTCCTCTATTGACAGTGCCTTTCCTTGCAGTAATTGTCGGAGCAAATCTTTGAAAATCTGTTCAAGAGCTGAGCTTCAAATCTCGAAAATATTGATTTATCGAGTACGAACGTGAAGGAAAGCTGTTCGTTCAACTAGCTTGGTTCCTTTGCTCCTAACGATAGCCTCGATTTGATTCTCTAAAGACTGGCGAACGCGGCTGGAGATCAATACGGATCGGAACTCCTCTAAGAGGCCGTCGTGGACGCTAACAAAGTCAAGTTCATCGTGGAAAGCTAATAACAACGCATCAGACGCCGCAAAGGAGCAAAACAAGTGCAGAGGGTAAATACCATCCAGAGTTGCTTCGTCTAATTCTACATTGGAGTCTTGGGTTTGAGCAAGGTGTGTCAGTTTGCCAATGCTTAGTATTAGCTATCGCGAGTCAGTACATAATCGGCCTAAAAGCGGTTATCACTCTTACATGTCTTCCTTCTAGGTTAGCGGCGCTTTCAGCCACTTTCAAGAGTGAGGACGCCGCTGGTCCAAACCGCCCTTGGCCGAGATCGTGGATCCATGAGAGCGCGACGTTAGGATTCTCCTTGAAAAATGAGTCCATGTATGACGCTCGCTGAGATTCCTGATCGAACATAATACGAATCTCCCCTATCATTGATGTGAGAGACAATTAGGGGTTGACATGGGGTGATCGCTAACCATGTTGGATATACCACTGGAAGAGGGCTGTCGTAAAATTGTCCTTGAAGCGTTGGATGTAGCTTTGTATTCGCGCAGCATTTGGATTTTCACTTGGGGGATAGACCGTATTTCTATGACATAGGGCAACAAGAGTGTCATAATCTTGATACCGTTCTGCCAGACCGTACGCAGGTTCTTCATAGCCACATCGCCCTGGCAAGAGCCTTTAAACATTCATGCGACGCAAACTATACAAGCACACACTTAATGTCTCAAGGATTTCAGGACGCAAAATATTAAATCGTTGCTGTAGCTCTTCCATGTCACGTTGTGAATCCCTTCCTGCACTGAAAAATACAAATAATCAGTGAAGTCAAGGCATCAGACTTCATAAATAATAACTTTGAGAGCTCATCTAATCTTTCCTTGACAGATTCAAACAAGATAGCTGCCAGAGTGGGAAGTTGGGCACCAGGTTCCCTGTCCGTGGTTTGGATGGAGGATCCCATAGATGTCTCCAGAACTTTAGTCGAAAGGTCGAAAAGGGAGAGCACTGTGTCGATCACAAACGGTCGACTTGTCCAAGGTTTCCTCATTGGAAGGTCAATTCCGTAAACTTCAAGATTATAGGCCCGATACTCGAGTGCAGACCGAAGAACAGTCTGTTGTGGAGTGAACACATTATGACGGAAAGTGTCAATGACAACGAACTTACCAGAACGACACGGTTTGCTTCTGGCAATATATGAGGGAGATTGCTGTTTGCCGCCGTTGATGAAGCATGCACAACGTCCAAAACTTCTTTGAGTAATTTGGCGATGTCGGCTACGTGATAGCGGAAGAATGCTCTCATAACATCTTCGTGGGGTCCATCTCCGATCTCTTCCATGTAACTTACGACGGCATCTTTTAAAACGCTGTGGGAAGCTGAGGTTCTATGAAATTTAGGTTTTGAGAATACTGTTGAGTGATTGGAAAGGATACTCACGAAAGATGTTGATTGTAACTCAACCACAATTGACTGCAAGCATATAATTTCTCTGCGTCGGTTGCTAGCTGCTGCCGACTCCCTTGTGACATCTAGATAATGACACGGTGTTATACCTTCGCTCAAAGTGTGATAAATAGATGTCTGACCTTTACCAGAACAGCATTTTCGTTTATGAAGCCAATTAACCAACTCAACCTCTCTTTTCGTGCAGTCATTTGAAGGGTCAAATCATGGCTGTTATTGACGATATCTTGAGTTGGATAGAGCGATATGACAATGTGAGTGGAAGAAAGGTGTCATGCAAGCTCACCTGACCTGAGAACCGACATACTGAGCTGCTCAGCACCTTGCATTAACGCCTCTGCATTCAATTTTGGCGGAAAGCTGAAACGCAAGGGATTCTAGATAAGCAGAGTGAGAAGACGCAGACTTCGCAGTGTTAGTAATTCACTCACCAAAGGAGAAGAGCCATACAGAATAGCTTGCATCATCGTAGACTTTATGAGGTTTGCGCGACCCGTCCTAGGTAACCAGTAGTGAGCACCCCGCATTCATACTATTGATGACTTTATTATTAACTCTGGATTAAATGCCTGAATTATATCCAAGTCCAATTTAATTTTCATCATCGTAGTAGCTGTCAGTATTAATAGCATATTCGTTGACAAAATAACGCCGATGCCGAGTGTTCTATTATTATTCGATTTCAATTCAAGGCGGTCTTGATAATCTGAGCCTATAACGTATAGCGATGAATAGCTAGCGATAAAGCAAATAGCTAGGCACTGACCTCGTGCACAAAGAGCAACCGCATCGCCAAACTGTACGCTCACCATAGCACCATCAAAAAAGGGATGTATCCGTGGATGCACGGGTGGACCTGGTTGGCTCGTCTGAGAGCGAAGAATAAGCAGTCGATGAATGATTAATAACGATTAACAAGGTTTGAAAGCTTACTGTCTGGTAAGGTACACTCTTTACCGCTTTAACAACAAATGCTGCATCACTTTGTTGCAGCTCAACAAATGCATATAGTCGATGAAAGTCGTTCATGTCTTCTTGTCCAGAATAAGATACTAGAATAACGATAACTCCATCACTAGAGAAAAGTTCATTTCATATAGACGAGATTGGACAAAACAGCAGACAAACGACTGACTTGAACACGGACAAGTCTGACAGTTCAAGATCCTGGCAGTCGGTCAATCTGAAAGTCTTTGAAACTTCATGGGATAATAACGGAATGAGGTTGTAATCCAGGACAAGTTCTTCCCAGCCTAGTGCTTTCATATTCCAGTGCTGAATTTGTCCATTGGCAAGTACCCATACGTCCCAATCACCTGAAGAAGATTGCGGGCCAAGGGCAACGGCATGAATGTGTTTTGTTCTGTCTTTCATTTCATGGGAGGCAGCGGTTGCAGAGTATAGGAATGACGGGAATAGGCGAGAAAATGAAGTTGACCCGACAGGTCGCGCAAAGGCGCGGAGGTTGAGATGAGATTTTCCACTGGTTGAGGAGAGAACTAGACGGTAGAGTCGTCCGAATGATGTAGAAAGAATAAATGTCAATGCCTTCTAGTTGATGAGGATCGTTAATAAGAAAAATTGTGCAACAACCTACATCTGCAGGTACAAAATTTGTGACTTCTTCATCTTCGTCCATTTCATCTATCTGGGACGCAATAAAATTATCTCCTCCAGCTAAACCCATGCTTATGCTATCCCAAAATCGAATTTGGCCAGTGGGTGAAATCAAAATGAGACCAGGTTCGCGTGAAGGGCCTTGAGGTACCAGAGCGTGGAGGGGCGGGCGCGGCGATTTATAATCTTGAGGACATGAGAATATATAACACGTCGGTACACCCTTGCGTGCCTTCGCATACACGCGTCAAATTGGGATCCACAAGGAATTTGATTTTCACATACTTGGGCATGCTGCCACACAAAGCACGTTTGAACAGAGGTAACGAGGGCAAATCCAGTCAATGTATCAATTTCCCCCGAGTATAAATCCTTGTTGAAATCTGTATAAATAGTAAGTATGGAATTGTAGCCCGATAGCCGCTGACGCGCCTGAAGTCCTCAAAACCTGTTTGACTTCAAGTGGCAGGTTCGCGTAGAATGACACAGTCATCTCCACTGTTTTTGAAAAAATGGAATCGCCTGCTACTCTAGAGCTGTGCTCTGTTATGGTAGAACCTCGTTCATCGATATCCATTGCAGACGCGTTTGAGGCTGTATCATTGACAAAGTGATGGGGAGTAAGGGCCTGTCGGATAATTTGAGGCCTTCTTGAGGGAGAATTTCCGCGAGTTTGTAGTCGACTGGAGCGACGTGGAGCAGGCGATGGAGAAAATGTAGCCATTCTTTGAACTTTGTAGACCGGTGACCGTCGGTTCAATGTTGAATGGTATTGTGTATAGATTTGTCTTTTGTTTGTCCAAGTGCGACGTTGAACACAGTATTTTTATTTTTAAAATTTTGTGAAACTTCAATGTGCTTATCACCGTGCACAACAAGTACATTGCTTCTAGCTTCCTTAACAAGTACGCTTACTTACATTCTACAAACTATAGGAAGTTACTTTTTGTGTGCAATAACAACCCATACCTTGTAAGGATATTCAAACAAATCTTGTGTCTCGTCGATCCAAACTCTATCGAGGCCTTGGTCAAGGACTTTCCTGATCTCTTCTTGCACCTCTGCCTTTTTGTCGTCCGGCAAAACGGCAATGTAGCTCTTACTAGAAGCTCTATCGACAACGATTTCCTTGCTAGCATGGAGTCTAAATTCCCATCTTTTTTCCTCTGGCGGATCGAATTCCCTTTGGTAAGATAAAGTATCGAAAGTCTGGCGCCAGTACATGTGACGGAATTGCGGGGTGTCCTGCTCGTGCACTTCTATGATATCCCTGACTTTGGAGACCCATCGCGCCCCATCCCTATAAACAGTATGAGATCAGCGAAACCAGTCAAACCAAATCGATTACAGACTTGTCCTCTAAATTCCAAACAAAGGCGACAGTACCGTTGGGCTTGAGGATGCGAGAGAACTCTGCAGAAGCTGCTTCATAGTCGGGACACCAATGGTAGGCCTGTGATGGAATTGGTTGCATGGGCAAATACTTAGATGAAGGAAAAGCCGCATACTTGAGCGATGACAACAAGGTTGGCCCAACCCTCAGCGATACCAGTTGCGTCGAAGGTGCCTTCAGCAACTGTCACGCGACCGTCTTTGACTGCTTGAGAGAAAGCAGATCGCATTCCTTCACTTGGCTCAATAGCCTTGATTTGTTTAATTGCTGCGTTCCATTGTGGATCAGCTAGGAGAGCACGAGTGAATATGCCAGTTCCTGATCCAATTCTAGATAGTTATTACTATATCAGATATACAAGAAGAAATTGAGGGTGTGCTCACTCTACGATGTTGAGCTCTGACTTTGATTTGATAGCGCTGAGGATAAATTCCAATACAAACGGTTGATAGGAGGGCCGAGCACTGACAAGGCCAATTGAGTTTACGTAAATGATGATGCAGTAATACTGACCGGTTGTAAAGAGGATTTGTTCCTTGACCAAAACCTACCTGAGCTATTGTGTGGACGGGCGCCATAATGAACTCTGCAGAAGCTATGTCCTACAACCAGTCAATCACTTTACAAGACAAAAATACTCTGGTATTCAACGATCACAGCCTCACCGTTGGAACACTTTCAAGTCAGTCATCCCCATACCGACAGCTCACGTCAAATTTCATATCATTCCAACAGTACCCCATCGCCAGATTCTACGAGCAAGTTTCGAACCCAAAACACGAACGTTAAGGGTCCCTTACATAGCCAAAGGGAACAAAAACCTCTTCCGTCTTCATGTGCTTGAAGGCATTGCTCAAGAGTCAGACGCACCCCATGCGGAACGATGGGTTGAATCTCTTATGAAAACTATTTATGAAGGCAAGAGTCAGATTGCCTTTCTTCAATATCCGCATCACTTTCAACTGACCCAGATGGTGGCATTAAACGTTCAAAAAGACTATTGGTTTTAATAAATCCATACGGCGGCAGGGCAAGTTACCGAATGCTAAACGTTTAGATTCCTTCGAGGTCTAACCTATTTGACAGAAAAAGGGTGTCGAGACCTTTTCAAAAATAATCCAGCCCATTTTTAGAATGGCCGAATGCTATTTGGAAGTTATATGTGCATAAGATGGTCTCCCTTCTTTCTGAATATCCTAAAGCAAGCCATATAGATACCACACGGATTGGACATGCTCATGAAATTGCAAAGGAATTAACTCTCGACTTCGACGCAGTCATTACTGTCTCCGGCGATGGACTAGTACACGAAGTTTTAAACGGCTTCGCTCAGCACGCAGAATCCACCAAAGCATTTGCAATACCTGTCGCCCCTATACCCACTGGCTCGGGAAATGGGCTATCTCTCAACTTACTGGGAATTGAGGTATTTATTCTCAGCTTTCCTCCATTTACATGTCCAATGACTTTTCAGGATGGTTTGGACGTTGTTGCCGCTGCCCTGAATGCTATCAAGGGAAAGCCAATGAAAGTGGACGTCTTTTCGATGACCCAAGGCGGGAAGCGGACCATCTCGTTCATGTCACAGTCTCTGGGGTTGATGGCAGACTTGGATATTGGAACTGACAATCTGCGATGGATGGGAGACACAAGGTTTCTATATGGATTGTTTCGGGGATGTACGTCGTCTGAATTCCGTCCATTCTGCATAAGGAACCTGATCAAACGTTGGAAGTGGTGAAATTCGAACCATGCTCAGTACAGCTGTCATTTAAACTTGAGGAGGACAACAAGGAGAAGATGGCTGCCGCCTGGCAATCCAGAAAAGAAGGCCGTGATTTGACGATCCCTAGTGCGATATCCAGCAAAAGCGCGGATGATGCTCTGCCCTCTTTGAAGTATCTTAAAGGGGAGGAGGATGGATGGACAATATTCAATGAATCTTTCCTTTACGTCTATGCTGGCAAAGGACCTTATGTTAGCCGGTAATCTTTTCTTTTTTCTTTGAACATGTCTGTCAGATTAATGAACTTGGTCTCACAGTGATTTCATGGCCTTTCCCGTTTCATTGCCGGACGACGGCCTCATTGATGTGATGACCATGTCAAGGGTGAGGAATGAATCCCTTGCCCTCCTTATTCTAGATTGACAGTCGGCAGTCTTCAAGGAGTGATATTCTCTTAGCAATGGGTGATGCTCCTGAAGGACAAAGCTTTTGGAATCCCAAGGTGATCACCTTGCCTTGATTTCCTTGTTCAAGCCTTCATCTCTTTGACCTAGGTCCATTATATGAAAGCTCATGCTTACCGAGTGAAACCTCTGAAGAAAAAAGGTTCCGTTGCCATCGATGGCGAATCTTTTCCTTTCGAGGAATTCCAGGTGGATGTTGAGAAAGGCCTTGCTACTTTTCTGAGCCCATATGGTCACTATGCAGCGAACTTTGGACCGAAGAGGACATAGTCATAGTCATGTGTTCATTTCCTCACATATATAGTACTACTTAGAGCAGTTTACTCATTTTATGGCATTCAACCTACTACGAAAGACGTCTTTCAGATTACTCTCGATAGCATGTCGTACTGTCTCAACGTCGACAAAACAACATGAATTGGCCACGCTGGATCAATGGATAGCCTCGCCGCCAGTTCATACACTCACTGATTCGTTGAGTGTCGAGCATCTTTCTGATTTGTACATCACTTTGCCCACACGAGACGGTAGTCGCAAGCCATACCAGAAGCCACAGTCCGGAACGCCATTACCTTTTGGTCATCACCTTGCCTTCTTCCATGCTCGCAGACCTGAGCGACTTCTGCGGCTTGATGGAACAGACGAGGATATCTCACCCCCGCCGCCGTTCTCAAAGCGAATGTGGGCGGGAGGAACGATAGCATGGGATACAAGTAACCCCCTTATTATAGGTAAAACGACGAAATCAATTTCAACGGTGTCGTCAACAGAGAAGAAAGGCTTCGAAAAGGGGAACCCAATGGTATTCGTGACCCAGAAGATTCAGTTCACTCAGGAGGGAAATCAAATGCCATCTATAACGGAAGAGCGAGCCCATGTCTACTTCAATCCAGAGGTCTCCTCACAGAAGCCAAAAAATTGTGACCGAGAAGGTGATTATTTTCGCAAACCACTGTGAACTGTGAACTCATGTAACCATTATTTTTAACAAGTGCGAGATATTCCTAGTACAATCGACTTTGCATTCAGATATACGCCATCTCCAGTCACCCTTTTCCGTTATTCTGCCTTGATGTTCAATGCACACCATATCCATCTCGACAAGGAATACTGCCAAAGAGAAGAAGGGTACCCTGGTATGATTGCAAATAAGATTTTTTTTATGAAATTTTTGTTTTGACGAATCACCCCAGAACGTCTCGTGCATGGACCACTTACAGCCCAGATGTTGTTAGAATCCGTGATATTTCACTTTCCCGAAGTTCAATTCAGTCACTTCAGATACCGCGCTACAAACCCCCTGTTCGTCAACCGCAACTTGACAATAAACGGGACCTGGACAGACGATCAAACGATCCAATTGTGGTGCTGTGATGAAAATGTCGTTGGAATGGTCGCTTTCGTCAAAGTACAGAAATCTGGTGCATGATGCATGAAGTGCGATACCATTCGTCCCTGAAACATAAGTAGGAAGCAGTCAAAAACCTTTGTATTGTGCATTCAATTACAATGAGATCAGAAAACCGATTTGAGATACTCACCGTACTTGTTGCCGGCTTCCTTGCGATTCCGTTTACCTTGAGCGATCTGCTCTTCAAGAGCTTCCCTGTTTTCGTAAGCCTGCTTGAGCAAGGTGGACAATTGATGTCTTGAATTTGCCACCCTGTTCATCTTGCTCGCCTAGGTATAGTTAGAGGGAAAACATACAACCACTGGATAGTTGGCTACAACGCACGTTGATGTTCATCTTGGGAGCGACGGGACCTCCTCCAGCTCCCTGAGTAATTGCTTTCTTCTCCTCTCTCTCCTGAATTTCTTTCTTCGCCTTCTCCATTTCCTTCAAGGCATTAATTTCCTCCACCGGAGCGTCGTGCAGGCCTTCAAAACCTTTGATCGTGCCCTTCTCCAATGCGCGTAGCTGCGAGTTATAGTCGTGTTCCCATTTCTTCATGAATTTGGCATAATATTCGGGGTCATGAGCGGCCCAAACACCTGATGGCAATTGGTAATAACCTGGATAGGGATCCATTGGCGTAGGTTCGGGCGGCTCAAACGTGGGTAGGGAAGGAGCTGCAGAAGGAAGAGAAAGAGAAAATGAGGACGAGGCTGAGTCATTGGAGCTCTTTGCGGCTCCCTTAGCCTGACCTGTTGTAGACATTACAGTTCATCTCGTGCTTCAAACGTTGAAAAGGCTCACCCAATGCGAAAAAGTCAGTCGCAGGGGTAGCCTCTGGTGAACGTCGTGGTTGCGCACCTTGATTGATGCTGACCTCTTCAACTGAAATATTTCTCTTGCCCTTGCCCAAAGAACTGGGCATAAAGGCAAGGGGAACGCGTTCGGAGACAGGGGGTGCATCCTGGCCCTTTGAAGTTTGTGTGCTCAATTCGTGATCCAATATTTCTGTCTTGCCTCCATCAATAACCACTCGGGACTGGGGGACAGTCTTTTGCTTCGGCATGGGTAGCATGGACAGCAGAGATGAGGTACCAGCACCTGTTCTACGTTTTTTTATTGGCCTTTCATCTTCTGAGTTTTCGGCGCTTCCGGTAGCTGGGACAGATGGAAGACAGATGGTGATCTTCTTGGGTGCTCGTTTAGTCTTCGATGGAGGGTTGGAAGTCCGGACTGATTGTTTTGGTGAATCAGACACATCGGAATCACTGCCATAGTCCTCAATTCCAAGCATTTCACACAAGTTGAACGTTGGACTTTGGAAATAATAACATTAGGTAAGCCAAGTCATCCATTAGTCCGTTAGTATACTGTAGGTTATGGTAGGTATCTAGAAAGGAAAGTGTATGCAAAGACGAAGGCGTAGAAAACAAGTCTGTTAGCAGTTTGACCAGATTTCACACATATATATATAGTCCGTTTAATTGTCTAGAAGAGGCAGAAAGTCCGAGAGACCGAAAGGTTGCTAACTAAGGTCGTGCTGATATTGGTAGTAAGCATGGTGCACGACTCTGTCAGAGAAAAATACTGACAAAGTTGTTCCTTGCGGTAGAACCAGAAATATCCCCAAACGATGATGAGCTGTGATATAAGCGCAATCCAAAACAGCGGGAGCACGAGCGGACTCCCTTTATGTGGTTGTCAGAATTGATAGATATGATTTGAATAATCCTTCTCACCATGCAGCCCTTGACCAAAGTTCCATTTTGCGGCATTTGGGAAAACAGATTCTGGGCCAATTCGGTTGGGAGCAGTTGCACGAGCAATCATGACACAAATAGACCCAATGATCTGGGCGAAAGCCAATGTAGCGCAGACATGAAGCCTTGAAAGGGTCTGGAATGTACGAGTTACAGGATGGAGGTTATATATTAATCAATGAACCCATTTACCTGAAGAAGGATCATTCCCAAACCGACACCTTGAACGGCATCAAGTACGCCGAGCCACAGCCAGAGAGAGATGCCTAAGTACGGCCCTGCACTTCCAGCCCAAGGAATATACAAAGCCAATGAAGATGTACCCCAAAGCATCTATTGCCATGATGTCAACTTTTGATAGACTTCGGTTCAGTGGATATTTAATATTACCTGACACCACCGTGGAGCCCCCAGTCCAACCGCGAAGACAGGTAAAAGCCAAGTGTGTGTTTTGCTAAAATGGGTAAGCACCAGCAGCATCGCAGCCCACACTCCGATGAAGAACGTAAGAACAAATATCAAAATTTGCCATTGTGGAATGGGCACGCTCCAGAGGAAAGACCAATTCCGGCCGTAAGGCTAGATAATCAACATGAGAAAGTCATCTGGGAGGAACGGTACGAATGCACATACTCCACTCAACCAATAATCTCGCAGAATTTCAGAGGCAAGGAACCAGAGGACAAGCTTTCGCCTAAAGAGTGTTTTGAGAAAATGGGGAACCTTGGGCGGTGTCTGACGGTAATACTCTAGATGAAATAAGAACTTTAGTCGGACCTTCATGAGGTGAATTTGTAGGACTTGCCTGGCAATCCATGAAGCATAAGTATTGCAAACACAAAGCTCATGACCGCGAGCGGCCAAACAACGAGAACTATCCACCATGGAGTGATATATCCATCTGGTCTTCCATTCAAAGTCCAACCCCAATACCACAAAGCAGCAACCCAGATCTGTTGAGATCCTTGCACAATGCAAGCTCTGAGAGTCCAAACATCAGTAGCTGCACCCTAAAGTTACGCTGTAAGAAACACAAACGCAAATGGTGATTTTATATAGAAAAAAAACACGTACAGCCTCCTCCCCGAAATTCAGGCCAAAGAAAAGAAACCCTGCAGCGGAAGCAACAGCATAGCACCAAGTGGCAACATTTGAAAGTGCGTTGTGCGCTGGGTGAAGGGCTGCATGGACCGATGGCAGACCAATCATAAAGAAGGCCAAACCAAAGAAAATCCATGGAAGAGACAGAACATAGATAGAGGGCTTCATTCTGAACATAGGATACCATACAGCTGAAGCAACCAAAAATACCCCGCCAAGAACATAGAGTTGAATATCGTTTTGCCAGTTCCGACCAGTCAACAGAGTAATTTGAAAACTTGTAGCACTCAACATCTACGTCCAATAAGTCAATCTCTTTCCTTTTTGGATGACCAAAGACGACAAACCTGGCCAAGGCCAATCACAATTGTGTAAAGTGGCCAACCACCTATTTCTCGTGACATGAATATTTGAAGACGAGTCATTGGTGCAGCTGGTGGCTGGTTGGCTTCACGTTGGAGTGGCCCTTCATAATCAAATTGTGAGGAAGCGTGCATGTTGGGAGCTAGGGAATACGATCGTACTGAGTCAGTTTTCAAATTTAGTAATAAAAAGACCCACAGTCTGGTCGAGAATATAGAGAGGGTGAAGGTGTACCCCAAACTGAATCTCGTTGAGACGACCTGATGCTTGCGGCATTCGACAGTTTGTCTTTGCGAACTTTTCCAAAGAAAGCTTCTTCGCTCTTGACCAAGAATTTCTCGATAGAGAGTTCATGTTCGGAGTTCTTTGCGTTCAACATCTGTAGCTTTTGGACAAACTCTGATGCAACACCACCGTCAGCGTCAGTAAACTGGAGGGCAGAATTAATATCAAAAATGATCAGGTTATATGTGACAAACCGAAGCAATAGCCTTATTAAGGGGGGAATTGGATTTTTCTTCGACAATGGATGAGATGGATTCAACGGAAGACATTCGGGAATGAGCGCCGAATGGACGACTTGGGGCTAGACCTCCATCGATGAAAGGGTCAGGAGCATGTGCCTGATCCTTGGAAATTGTGCGATTGACACGTTCAAGGAAAGTGTTGTAGCCGCCACTGCCTTCAACCAGGCTACCTTGGGGGGTGAAATAACCATCCCCTGAATATACGCTTCTGCTTCTTTGGCTATCTGAAACAGGACGAGCACCATCGCTTGGACCAGCAAGCATTTCCTGACTCCATTGGCCGGGAGTGTTTGGTTGAGGGCTATCATTAATGCTCCGAATGTCCCATTCTGGCTGCGTCGGGTATAATTGAGTGATCGGGTCCCAATCATCTGTTTCAGCCATTGCTGGTAAAAGCCCATTGTCACAGTCAGACTCTCGCCAAGCATTCGAGCTGGCAAGTCCACGACTCATTTTGATACCACGTTTATGGAAATCCTCCATACGTTGGCGCCATTCAACGACTGGGAATCTCTGGAGCGCAGATCTAGCTCGGAGGATGGCCCTCTCTTCCTCGCTCGACTTCAAAGCCATCTTGATCGTTTTGGTTAATTGAGAAAGCATGTGGTTAGTTGCACTTGATTCTACAGGATACCACTAAAGGCGATTGAATTGATAACAGGGTTCAGAAGAAAAGATTAGGGTAAAACACTTACCCAGCCTGGCATCAAACCTAAACCACCCAAACGACTACCAACCCCAAGAGCACCTTTTCGACCAAATTCCACTGCCACTAAACCAAATGGCTCGTCGCGAGACGGAATCAACGCGAAGTCAGCACCGCTAAAAAGATATGGTGGTAATGCAGTAAACTCCGGCTTGGAATAAATGCGTTCAGGGTATAGTTCCATGAGACGTGCAAGTTTCTCAGCAGCGAATCGGCCATACAAATCAATGACGGGTCCAACAGCGATCAATTGAATACTTGGCCGTTTTTCAAATCTAGCACAAACAAAAAGATTCAGTTGTAATGATCAGAGAATGGCTTGTCAGACATACAATCCAGGCATGACATCAGCAATGAGATCTACACCCTTTTGTTTTGACCATCTACCGACGAATACGAACAAGTCGGAATTGGGATCTTGCTTGATTCCGGCCCATTCTTGTGCTTGTCTTTTAAATTCTGGGCGAGCAGCTTCGGCCACTTCATCAATCTGCACCTCACGTGCCGAAGTAGGTTTTTCGTCAAGAGCAGCGATGTCACTTGGGTCAGGATTGGGCAATGAGTCAACATGTTTGAGTGTCCAGAGGGCTGGGTATCTCGCCCAACTACGTTTTCCGTACTTGTCAGAAACGCCAGCAACACCCACGCTCTTCTGATGGGTGCTGATAAATGATGCGGCGGCGTGTAAAAGATTGAATGTGTTTCCAAACTGAACGTATTTCGTGCAATGTTCTTTACTGATGTTGAAAGCAGAACAAACCTCCTTCATTTCCTCTTTGGTGCGGAGAGGCCATAGACCTTGGAATTCGGCGTTGTGAAGGGAAAGACACACAGGTAGCACTTTGGGAAGGAGATAGATGGGAGCTATAGCACCGTGGTAGTCATTGATGTGGTATATATCGATGGTAGGGTGTCGACGAATGGTGGCTGCAATGGCCTGATTCCATGTAGAATAAAAGATAGCCGAGCTAAGATCGTCCATGCGAGCCGGATATGGGTCCGACTTGGTCTGTGCCCTGAATACAGGACTATCCAAAATGACATAGGTGATATTATCTAAAACGTGTGTCTCGACTTCAATCAGATAAGGTTCACCGAAGATGATAACCTCGATAGGGTCTGCCGGTTCGCCTGCGGGATAGTCGATATCTTTGACTTTAGGCACTACCCAAACAAGGTCCACGTCGGTCATGGCCTTACCCATAAGACTTGACATAACACCAAGGCCACCGATTTTGACTTTGAGTTTCCAATCGATGATTTCGTACTCGAGCGTTGCAATCAGGACCTTGCGCCGTTTGTTTTTATCCTCCGGCCAGCCGATGATTTCCGCATTTTGCTTGGGTCCAAATATTTTCTCAGTTATCGGGGTTGAATCTTTCAGATCAGAAGTTGATTTGTTGCCGAAGATGAGGAAATAGTTGGTATGGTTCTTTGTTTTAACGCCATATTGGTTATGTTTGATGCCATAAAAACTCCACATGAAGACGAGGACAGCCAGTATACCAGTTATTAAAGGTATCGCAAGAAGAAGGGCATACATGATAACCCCGATGACCACCTGCCCGCGAGGTTCCAAGCTCCAAGTCATAGTAGCGTCGTCAACAAGGAGGGACCAGGACAGATGAGGTGACGGTGGAGCAGACATGTTGAGATAGTTAGGAGCAACGGAATTGGGAGGAAGACGTTCCAAAACGCCATCCCCATCGGCATCTCCGTAGAAAAAATCATCAAAGCCCCAAATGTTGAGCTGCATGTAGGTTGGCCATGCTGCCATGATTTCGAGCTCCCACAATCCGTCCTGATTTTGCTGCATCAAATGAGGGATTCCTTGATCAAATCCCCAAGTATTAAAAGGCCCCCGAACTAACAACTGAGGGAAGCGACGTGGCATCGATACCCCTATATCTGCATGCACAACGGCAGCAGTGGATAGAGTGGCCTGACTCCAGTCTATAAGATTAAGTCTTCGAGTGTCAAAACTTGAAGCACAACTGTAAATACTCACATTGAACCATGAGATGATCACCCTGCCAAAAATTACCGGAATTCGTGAAAAGGCTCGCTTCCATTGTGGTGGAATCTTCCCAATCTTTCCATTGTGTCCAATTTTTCGCGAAATTCCATGAATACCTGAATTTGTCTGCACCGAAAGCTTTGTGGGTATAAAAATACGTATTGTTTGAAAACGTGAACGATCCGCTGGAATCGTAATCAGTTTCAGGAAAGACCATCACGTTGTCCGCTGCCCCTTTTCTGAGCAAGAAATGATCAATAGACTGAAAGCAAACGTTAACGGCGCAGTCCACTCAAGAAAAGATTCTACACACCCCAGTCGTCGCATTGCCGCTTCCCGCAGGAGGGTTATTAACCGTGAGTGAAAGAACGCCATCGGGGAAATTGTTGAGTGTCGCCGACCACGACCAAGCAGACGCCGAGATACTAGACGAATTGGCCTGCGAAATGGTGTTGCATTGTACGTTGCTAATAGTTGGTGTACCGCCTTTTCCTGATGAAGTCATATTCAGTGCAATGCTGTTGGTGAGAGCATCACAGTTCATCGCAACGTTGAATTCGAATCCAATATTCACAGTTGTCGAATTCATATCTCCAGGGCTGACAAGAAGCCTATGATCATGTCCCGGAATAAACTTCGTAATAAAAGGTAGGGGTGCAGTCCACTGGCTAATAGGAACTAGCGCTTTAAACCCATAGCTGTCCAAAGTAACTGAGGGAAGACAACCAAAGTAAGGGGGTCTGCTGTCATTGTTGAACGAGGAAAGAGAATCGGCAAGAGTATACGTTTCGTAAGGGGGGAAGAGATTTTGAACCTGGATCCCAGAGACAAAGGGTGATGAGATCCAATTATCCTGCTTGCAATCAAATGTGTATGTCCTTGTGACATTTTCATTCGTGAACAACAACCAGACTTGATCCTGGAAAGTGCCTCCAACAGTTTGGTAGCCGGCGAGGGCTGATCGAGAAACCGACCACAAACCCATTTCCGTTAGTGTGTCATTGGAACCAGGTCGTGAAATGAAGTACGTCCAGTTCCCCCTTTGAACGAGATTAAAACCATCTTGGAGAGAGCCATAAACAGATCGCAGCCGATTGAATTGGGAAAACATGAGACGAGTTCCGGTTGTGGGATCGAAATGATCGAGAGCGTTCCACTCATCGTGGCAGCCCAACAACGATTTCTCAAGAGGCATGTTAAAATACTGTTCGGAACCCAGCACGTAGCAGCCATGCCGTAGCCATGCTCGATTGCTGGTCATAGCTTGGCGACTAGTAGATTTAAGGTCAAAATAATTCCTGGTTAAGATGCATATAACTTACCCATAAAGATAATTCGAAGCCCCGTTATCATAAAGGTAGAAATCTTGTTCTTCACCATAGAAAAGCTGCAAAATGGGTGAGAATTGTGGGTCGAAATACAATAAAAAATACACATACTAAAGGAATTCCTGGCATTACAAGGGAAGAGATGAAGGTTGCTAATACACTCTTCTGAATACCGTTCTCCAAACTGGGCCAACGAAAGACATCGAAGTTGCTGGTCCCATACATATGTCTGGGATCAACTAGGCCAGTCGAAGGATTCACGAAATCGTTGTTGACAAACATCTGATTCCATGCTGTGACAAAATTAACATCAATATCATAGGCGACTTGAAGATTGCCATCCATTCCCAAGAAACGTGAAATTGCACGATAAATCGAGTAATGGAACGCCACAGCGTCTAGAGAATTTAAAGGTGAATCTCGAAGAAAAAATTGATTTTGAGTGCTCGTGATATTGGCCGCAGACAAGAAACCTGCTGGGCGTTGTGTTGGTGTACGACCGCGGCCGCTTTAAAGCAGAATAGTGAGTGCGATGAGTGGAATAGATATAAAGCCTAACACACAGATACAAGGACCCAAAGGTATCACCACCAGTAACCTCGCCAGTGATAAAAAAATTATTTTTGCCCAACTTTGCCGCGCACGCCCGAGTGTTAGAAGTCCATTGTGCCAATGCATCAACGGTTACCTGAGTCGCCTTATCGATACGGATAGCATCAAAGTCCAAAGCTTTGATTGCTATGCATGAAAAAACTTTGATTTTATCCATAACCTCGGGCTTCCATTCGCTGAGACGATCTTGGACTGAGGCAAATTTCGTGAGTTGACGCTGCCAATCAGGATGGACACCGAAAGCTTCCATGTCACCATATTGATCGAAGTCAGAGGCGAAGCATCCGTTTGTCTCAACCTTCACAGTTGTACCGTCATCCTTCCAGAACGTGGGCAACTGACATGACAAATTGCGTTGGTTGCCCGTCTAAAGGATCCTGAGTATAGAACTTAAAAGGAAGCGATAACACCACCAACCTGGAAATCACGATATTGAGTAAAATTCCATGGGATGTAAGAGGGATTTTTCCAGATGGTATTGTATTCGTCCAGACTAAATGGCGCGCTGGTATTGAGAAAGCTATAAATGAAAAAAAGTATCAGAAGTTAATTCTAGAGGGAAAAAGTATAGGGACGAGGACCCATCAAATGCAATTAGGTCACTCATTGTTCCAACAGTGAAATCGACCATCAAGTACATCCCATGAGCGTGGATTGCATCTATTGCATTCCGCCAATCATTAATAGTACCCCAGTGAGGGTCGAGAACGCTGAAATCAAGTGGGGAGTAACCTATCGTGGATTAACTGCGTTGTTTCTTACAGATGACCGAGTCGAAATTCGACGTACTGTCGGCTTGCCAAATCATGTTAAGGAAAGGAGTTCCAGACATGAAGATAACTCGAATGCCCATGCCGTATAAGTAATCCAACCGACTGACCAGACCCTTGAGATCACCACCATAGCGAAGTTGGGTTTCCCGATAGTCAGATTCAAAGACCGACTGAAAAAAGTCATTGTTGGACGGGTCGCCATCTGCGAACTTGTCCATCATAATGGTGTACGCTGGAAGAGCTCGCCAGTTCTTGGGTGACGGAGTGTAGGTCGTGTTGGGTCGTGTTGAGTCATAGTCAAGAGGAGATTGGGCATTTTTATTGACATTGAGGTTATGGTCGACGAGGTCGTCTCGATACGGGGAGGCAACTGTAAGTGATGATAGCACAAGAAGAGAGTAGAGCGTCAATGGCAGACGCATTATTTGAAGCTACAACTCCAATGCAAATGTCAGCGGTGGTGGAAGCGAGCAGAAAGGCCCTTATGTATACAGTACGTGCCTAGTGGCAAGTGACGGTCACCATTTGCCGCTGAAGTGCCGCGATTCGGCAGATCAACACACTATGACTGTATTCTCCGCATATCGGTCATAAAATGTTGCGTGCATTGAATATTGTACGTGTTAGTACTAACTTTGAGTCAAATGAATTGGGAATATGGGGTGCTGTGTTAGTACCAATTGCCATGGGGAGCGGACATTGAGTGACCCGTCACATAACACGCCCTCCGAGATCGGCCCGATTGTACTGTTTTCAGCGCAGAATTCCGACTCTCTCTCTCCCTCTCCGGCCTAGCATGTCTGCAATAATGTCCAACAACAATTTCTATTCGTCAGACTCGCATTCTCCTCCAAAACCTGCCTCTCCTGCTTCACCCACAATGCAATTCATGAACCAGTCGTCTGCTGCACCACGTTCTTTTATCAATCTCACTCAGTCGGAGAACAGAACTTCAAAACCTCCCCTTCAGATGAAGCAACAGTACACGTTGACTGATCCTCCCCCGGGTATGACTTATGCAGAATTCATTCGCACCTGGACAGATATCCAAGTCGCACGATGGTTAACTGACATCAAATGTGGATGTCATGACGGGACCTTCAAAGCTAACGATATCAGAGGTGATGTTATCCTGGAGCTGGACCAAGCTTCGCTCAAGGAAATCGGTATAGCAAGCATCGGAGATAGACTTCGAATACTCAATGCTGTCAAGACTCTGCGGCAACGAGTAGCTTCCAGAACTGTAACCTCTCCATCAAGTCAGACGATTACCAGTGCGCTGCAGCCAGATTCGACAACGAAATCAGAGATATCTACCAACAGATCTACCATTCGTCGGCTGGAAATAACCAGACCTGCGCCCCTCCAGCTCAACCCCAATGCAAACCGAGGAGATCTTCCTGCCCTCATCCGGGAGCAAGCCCCAGACTCCGCCAGAGGTGTTGTGCATCCTATAATTCGGCCTTTGCCACAGCCAAATCAGTCAACGCCTCCCTCTAATAGCCAGCTTAGTACACCAAATAGCAGTGCTTATTCCGCAACCCCGGTCCTTCTGAGACCCAATTTGCCACCTCTTCCCCCTCCCCCTCGAGGACAACCACCTCCCCCTCCCCTTCATGTCCGAAATACAACTCGTGCTCCTGCATACACTCAACCTCCTCCTCCACCTTCACAAAATCAAGGCCTTCTCACATCTTCTGGGACTTGGGTAAACCATCACCCGCCTTCCGACCCACGTCCAGGCAACTCTGGCGGCAAGGCTCCTATCGCTCGATCAATATCACCTGTCCCTCCTGCCCGCCTCCGCCCCCATCCATCTAGTGCTACCCACGGGCGAAATGGTTCTCTATCGCTGAATCCTTCGAGTAATGCTCCAACAAGCAAGCTACCACCTAGACCCACCACAAACGCACATCCATATGCCAGTGCTCAGCCTGCTTTGCACCCACCCACGGCTACGGCCTCTCAGTCCCTTTCACCTATCGAAGAATCCTTTTCCTCGCAGCACAGCTCTACGGCTAGCACGCCTTCCCCTCCTACACACGCCTACACCGTTGGACGCGGCCCCTTCAATCCCACGAATTCTACGCCTAACGTGCCATACAGCTTGTCCGACTTGAGAAGAAAACTGATCAAGTTTGTATTACCAGACGAGGGTCTCTCCTTTACTATTGATGTCGCAACGTGTAATGGTGGGGTTGAAGTGCTTGAGAGGGTTTTAAAGAAATTCGATAAGGGTTCTTTGAGGAGTGATGGCAATCTCGACGTATCGCAGACCGATGACGGCGGTTTGACCGTCGATGGATGGGGAGTTTTCATGGATATAGGACAGGATATCGGTTCGGGTACGCAGTTTCCTAATCACTTTCTTTTGTTTCTTACCAGTGATTGATTTTGCAGGGCAGCCCCTGACGGAAGCCGAACTTCTTTCCATCTGCCTTGCTCCTTACCATCCTACTCGTGAACATGGCCTAACTGTTCGGAGAGTACAGAGATTTGACGATCGCATTAGCAGCCCCCCTGCCGTACCTTCTACTTCAACTAAGAACATGAAGCGTGCAAGTTCTATCAGTATTCTAAGTGGACTTGGTGTACGCGATCCAGAGAGAGCATTGGATCCTCCTTCGCCAACGTCCGAACAATCAAATCCTGCAATGGTAAACGCAAAAAGGCCATCTAAACTGCGAAACTTCTTTGGCCAGCGACCACCCAGCGAACTAATCACCAACCATTTGACAGAATACTTTCCTAATGCTGAAAAGAAAGTACTGGAACGCACTGCTCGGCACAGTATGATGATTAGATCTGGCACAATTTCGAGTAAGCGGCACAGCACTTCCTCCAACCAACCCCTACCCTCCAGATTCAGTAGTAGTACCCAAGGTTCGGGCAGGCGTTCGTTTTCTCCTTCAGGGCCTTCATCGTCAACTCTTCCACCTCCCGTCCCTGAGAAAGTCGGTTCGCATGACCTGGTCGAAGAAGACCTTCCACGCATGTCGCTTTCTACAGAGGATGGACGATCGCTTGACCTACTTGAAGAAACCCCCAACGATGTTGAAAAACCTCAACTTCTACCTCCCATACCCTTCCCCACAGAATCTTTGTCCGAGTCCATGGAAGGCATAACTGGAGGTATTCGTCAAAGGCCTGTGTCGCGATCTCTATCAATCGCCTCCAAACGTATGAGCTACATGACAGAGCTGCGAAGTAAACGTGATAGATCTGACACCGCAAGCCTTATGACCGTCGATGAAATAACGGCGGAAGTTGAGAGTCGCGCATCTAATGAACGAGAAACGGACTTCGATGATTGGACTAAGGTAGACGCCGAAATTGAAAATATGGTTCCGAAGGCTGTAGAAATTGATGAGGATGAAGACGAAGACGAAGATTCAGAAGATGAGGGCTTAGTTGATGAAGAGGACGAGACGTTGCATGAGGAGGAAGAGCTCAGTCTCGACGTCGATGACCACGGGTGCATCCGAAATATAATGAGTGCCAGGCGAGGTACGTTTGTTGAGCTCGTACTATCGATTATGTCTGACCTTGGCATTACCAGCAAATAAATGGATCAAAGGTGCTCTTATTGGTGCTGGATCATTCGGCGAAGTCTATCTCGGTATGGATGCGTCAAGTGGTCTCCTAATGGCCGTGAAGCAAGTTAAACTTCCTACTGGCTCAGCCCCCAATCAGGAACGGAAGAAGAGTATGTTGAGTGCTCTGGAACGAGAGATCGAATTGCTGAAAAATCTTCAACATGAAAATATTGTTCAATACCTCTGTACGTCCGCCCCCCAATCCTTTCCACTGATCCATTTTGACTCTGGCGACAGATTCATCCATTGATGACGAATACCTCAATATATTCCTGGAGTATGTCCCCGGTGGATCCGTGACTGCGCTACTTCGCAATTACGGTGCATTTGAGGAACCCTTAGTGAAAAACTTTGTTCGCCAAATTTTGCAAGGACTCAATTACCTACATGAACGAGACATCGTCCATCGCGACATCAAAGGAGCAAACATACTTGTGGATAACAAATGTGGGGTTAAGATCTCGGACTTTGGCATCTCTAAGAAGGTTGACGACAGTGGGTGAATGTTATCGACGCCTTATTCATTTTGGTTTACCACCTTGATACAGATCTATTAACCGGCAATCGAATCAATAGACCTTCACTGCAGGGATCAGTGTTTTGGATGGCACCAGAAGTCGTCAAACAAACTGGGCACACTCGCAAAGCCGATATTTGGAGCGTAGGTTGTCTGGTTGTTGAGATGTTCACTGGGGAACATCCATGGGCCCAGTTGACGCAGATGCAAGCTATTTTCAAGGTAGAAGAACTGTCATTAGATTAACATTTCATGGCTTATTCTTGCTCTTCAGATTGGTTCCTCTGCCAGACCGACGATCCCATCAGACATCTCAGCTGAAGCTCAGGACTTTCTGCGTCAAACCTTTGAAATTAATTACGAAGCACGGCCTTCGGCGATGGAATTGTTACAACATCCATGGCTTGCCGTGAAAGGGCACTAACAAAGTTATTAACTAGAAACGGCGATTTTATTGATAGTGCCAATGCCTGAACGCTCTCATATTATTTCTGAATTATTATGTTTACCTATCTTGTTCCAGGGATCCCCTCAATGAATGTATTTGTGCACGACTTGTACGTTTTGACTACAGTAGCTTCTTGTATTTGATTTAACTCACATATCATTGTCGAGACATAAGTCACGGTGCAGGCCATACACGGAGATCCACTGCTGTACCTTTCACTGTCCCGGGGTTGCCTTGTAGTACTATTGTAAAATTTCCGCCGTTAATCGATGTGCCCTTTGCATCCGAAAACATCACCATCCCGCCACAAAAGTGGAATGATATATGTCGTGCAGTTTGACGATTGCAATATTCGCCTGGATGCGGGCCAGAGATGAGGACAGGTCTTACATCAATTTATACTGAGGAGTCTGGTCTGATGAAAGTGTTGATCTGAGAGTCGAGTCGCGGAGAATAAACAGGGCGTGCTTGCAGTGGTCAATGATTCTAGAAATGTCTTTCGTAAGCCCCAGCTCCTGAACGTTAAACTCCTATCCTCATTACCATCTCATCCATAATAGACGGCTTGGACGAATGCAAGCTCCAAGTTTAGATTTGAATCAACGTGGAAATGCCAATCATGGCCAATTTTTACCTGATTTCATCCACTGGCTCACCAGTTTTACTTCTGATTCGCATTTCTTTGCGTCTGTGGTGTGTAAAACATCTTAAAGAGCTGAAGTTGCCAGATACTGAAAAAAGGGCCAAAAGGCTCGTTTTCAACCCGCGTCTGCAATGTGCATCGGCTGGCCTCTCTTCTAGGCCTTAGGGTTCAACAGAATCTTCCAAAGTACAGGACGATGACGCGAGATTGTTTCACTGACCTGGCCCACCGGGTCTAAGAACCATCACAGGGATAAATCGAAATATATGGAACTCGCTGTGATACTCCTGCGATATTTGTCACGGCGGTGGAGCCTGCCACTGTGAGTGCTCCTTCTTCCTTCAAATTTAAATTCTTCGCAGGACTTCAATTAGTTAACGATTATATTTCTTCAGTTCTGAGCATGAGCGTGACTCTATAGATCGGGATTCTCCCAGGAAATCCTTTCACGTTTTCCTAGGGAGTCTCGACTGGTGACGTCTTTACGCACCACAATCGAGCCGATCTAAAGCAACAACGGGACTTAGTGCTGGCAATTAAATCGTACATCAAGGTGACTTTATTGAACAAACCGTCATCTGTCTTTCTCTCTCACCCCTTTCTGAGTTGCGTTTACTTACCATTCATTACGATTTAAGGAGCATGATCTGAGCAACACGGAGGCTCCTCCAAAAGGTTCGAGAAAGGAACATAAACGGTTAAAAGGTCGGCTCGCATTTCGCTAGTCCTTCGTCTATAAGACAAATTCTGATCGAGCAAAGGCGTTAAAATTTAGTTCATGTACTACAGTGGGCGTACTCACAAAGCTGATAAGTTTTTGGAGTACGTTGTCTGGTTGTTGAGATCTTCACTGGGGAACGTCCATGGGCCCAGTTGACACAGACGCAAGCCATTTTCAAGGTAGAAGAACCATCATTAGGTCAACATTTCATGTCTTATTTTGGCTCTTTATATTGGTACCTCTACCAGACCGACGATCCCATTATCATTAGACATCTCAGCTGAAGCTCAGGACTTTTGCGTCAAACCTTTAAAATTAAAGCACGGCCTTCGGCGATGGAATCGTTAACGTTGCAACATCTGTGGCTTGCCGTGGAGGGGCACTAACAAAGTTGTTTTAACTAAATTCCAGCTTTTAGTGCCAGTGCCTGAACGCTGTTACATTATTTTTGGATTATTATGTTTATCTAACTTTCCAAGGGACAAGTCGTACATTTTTGATTAATGCACTACCTTCTTAATGCATATTATCAAGTCAGTGCTTTGAAGGTGGCTCTTCCAGTCCATCTGTACTACGTTTCCTTTTTACTGCCGTTTTAGCCGACGCTTTTTTCCCGGGGCCCCAATGTCTGGGATTCTCTTGATATCTGACTAGTTTCACTTTGGCGGAAGCCGTAACAGACAGAGGATGTTTGGAAAAATTGGCTATAGTGCTGTGTCCATGGGTTGCGTGAGATATGTATATCTGAGCAGGAACAAGGAGACATACAGTGGTTCCTTCGCCAGTAAACGATGAGTAGGCGATTTTTCAGATATATTATCCGTTTTGATGGGGTGAAGCTTTACCCATGACCGGAATATATCGTGCAATTCTCGATGTGAAGCATTTGTTTTCAAGGAACCCGCGCAAGCATGGGAACGAGATATGCTATGGCCAGCGTTAAGAAGTGCAGACCTTAAAAGGTCATGTGAGCGATAGATGCGATGTGTGCTAAATGACTGACGCCATAATATCCAAAGATGGGGTTGTACAATGGAAATGACTGGCGACTCTGCTGGGAGTGAAATAGAAAGGTGTTTGAAGTTCCTGCCTATTATGAGCAACAAAACGTAAACCTAATGGAACTATTCATACTTCTTGCGCAACTGTTAACATCCCTTTCATTCTAGCCGCAGTACCATATCGATCTTTGCTTGACTCCAGGTGTGAAAGGACTTTTCCAACGAAGTCTGGATCATGAAGTTGACCAGACCACATTGGCCCAGCAATCTGCAGAATGTTGATAGAAATATCGAATCATTGAAATATCCACTCACTTACATGCAAAGTGGAATCACATTCTGTACATTTGTCTGGAATCAGCGGTCCAGCTTGTGTTCTAAAGATAGAGCATATGTTCCCCGAGGTTTCAGAAGTTTTAGTAACCATTTTGCCTAGAGGCTGTTCAAAAAAGGCTTGACATGAAGTGCACACGAAGAATGTCGAGGTTTTGCTATCACAACATCAGCGCTTATCAACAATCTCAATTAAACACGTACGTTAACGCCTTCTTTACTTCTAGAGGCGAGGTCTGTAGCCGAACAAAGACACGGATGTAAAAATCAATCGACAACGACAATACGGGCTCAATGTAACGTCCGTATCTTGATGCCGATGTCGATATCGTATGGAGAAGTAACCGCAAGGCCTAATGGGATGGTCAAGTCGGCGGTCTTCAACTTTGCTTTAAGCACATACACTCTCATGACAGTATTCAGCCTTCATGGGCACCCCACCATAGTTCGAGAAGCTTAGTTATAAGGATCAACAGTCCAAATCGTAGATAAATAAAAATCCTAAGTACCATTTTTCAGGAAAATTTGTTGTCGCAAGAACGGCAAGATCGGTGCAAGTCACACATAGCAGGCCTTTTGAAAAGTTAACGTTGCACTTCGTTGTTGATACACTTAATACTGACCTCCATCGTTAACGGCCTGTACTGCGGCATCAATGAACGGGGAGGCCGTTCCATAGGGATCCAAGTCAACAACATCAACGCGGCGCTTGATCTCACGATGATTATACATCAACGAACTGTGAAAATAAGTAACTACCCATGACTTAAGATTCATAACATTCTCACCAAGCATCTCCCTCGTTGACATGAACTTTTGCTTGAGTACCACGTGCAATACAAGATTCAGTCTCAACAGTCTCGTCGCCTAAACCGTTGACTGCAACGTTGCGCTTCATAACATTGACTGCAGCTGGAGACAGGTCGTTTGCGATGACATATCTAGAGATCATGTAAATAGAAGCAGAAAGTAAAGAGGCTGATATACCTGATGAGGGGGATTTCTTTTGCATAGCGTATTGAACGAAGTCCCGTTGCCGAAAGTGCTTCAAGAAGGATGAACTTATACGATTTATACTGTAACACATGAGACAAATGATTCAGGACTTAATTCAGGGATACACATGGAAACCATTCACCTCACTGTTCGCAGGATCGGAAGGTAAGGCAATATTGTCGACCATCTCTATCTCAATATCCTTGCTGGCCAAAGGAGATGATTCTTCTGCAATTCAAATATTTTCAATAGTCCTTTAAGACGAGTGTATATGAGAACCTTTTTGGTTTGAGATAGATTTGTGTTTTGCCTTCTTCTTTTCTTGAGATTTCCTCCACCGCGCCTCTTTTGCACTGTCCATCTCTTCGCTCCATACTCTGATACAAGCAACACTGAGATCTCTGTTAAACTCTTGAACTGGATTTAAAAATGCCTCGTCCGACGATAATAAAATATGTGAAGTGTTCTCAATGTGCAGCCTGAACCCGTCTGGAATCTCGATACCAGCGACGTTGCTTGCCATTCTTGTCTTCAAGCGAAGTTGGGATGCTACTGCCGAGATGTGGCGTGAAAGTTGCGTCAAGGACGCCAATGCGACAAAACAAAATTTCGACGGTATCGATAGAAGTTAAAACGTGTGTTTGTTATCGAAGCTAAGATGTTGGCGTAGCATTCCAAAAGTTTTGGCTTTGGTCTTTTTATCTTTCACAACTTGTTCGAGTCTATTTGACACTCCTGGCAGAGCATGAACAGTGTTTCTTTTTATATTGACATGAAAAACTCGAAGCAGAGATCTCATGTATTGTTCAAATGTAACCCAAACTAGCTTTTCATCTTGTGGGCCTCGAGGGACATGCTTGGATTCGGAGTTGGGACTGGACCTGACCTAATTACTTATAACGACAGCAGCTTGGGCTGCTCTGCATCTGAACGTGACGCGCCCACGTTCTACTGCCTTTTGAAGATAGGTTACGTTTATTTAATTGATAAACTTAAGTTATGAAAACAGTTTCCGGATGGCATTCTTGACATCTTTTGTTGGAGGAAGGCCGATATCGTCTGCCATGTCGTCCCACAACCCCTTTTCTTCTGAACGACTCCCTGAAGAACCCGCAATGACACTGCCCAATGCGTTGTTTTCTAATCCTGACTCGGACGAGATATCCAAAAGATTATGAGAAGGGCCGCCGCCATGGTGAGTTCCAGCGCCAGCCACAACCAATAGTTTTGGAAGTGTCTCTTTGGATGTCGGTTCAACAGAATGAGACGATGAATCCCAGAAATCGGGAACATATGGCTAGGAAAAAAGAACTGTTGGATCATGGTGAGTAGTAGGTGATCAATTGAAGACCTACAATTTGCACTGAAAGTTGCGGGTCTGATTGAGATAAATATGGAATCTTTACATTGAGGAAAGTGTTGCTCTCATTTACAGCAGTCGAAGCTTGACGTAGTCCAGCGAGCAAAAGAGGGGAAGCCGGAAGTTCATGAATTTCTATTGAATGAAGTTGTTTTGTTTTTTTTTTTTTTTTTCCATGACTGGTAAGAGGGAGGCATACGTGGGTGTGTGAAGATGTAGCGAACTTTTGTCTCTTGTCCAAGGATGCTAATATTTTGGTTCTGCCATGCGCGCGTAAAGAAGGCCGAGGAGACCAGCGTACCGCGATTGCGAGGCAGTGTCAACAAATGGCGAAACATTTTTGGAAAAGGACGAGGTAAGATCAGATGACTACATATATATATTTGAATTAAAATTTATTTGTTGGTGGTTGTCTGCAGTATCTACTGTAAGTTGACCATCAAGCAAGGTCCACACTTTCATATCATAGCCCACTTGGCTATCAGTCGGATCAGTTGACATACCTGACTCATTGACCTTGATCGATAAAATCTGCCTCGTGTTCTCATCGTGGCAGGCGTATTTGGAACACAACAATCGCTCCCAATCGGTTCGGGTTAACACTTGGGTCGTGATAATACACACATTGACAAGCACCGCATCTTTTGCTTTCTCTTGATGCTTCTTTCGACCTTTTCTCCGACGTAGGCGACGTCCCACACTTTTGTCCTGTCCGTGTACGTCTCATTCTTCAACATGTTCAACATTCTTAACAGGTCCACAAGTACAAGTCTACCGAATCAAGTCTTTTGGAGTAAATTCAAACCGAAGGGAAAAGAACCGGAAGACAAGCAAGGACCAATGGCAGTGGCAAGGCCGCGCCTAATGACTCTCGCATACAACGAGTTTGAGACCCTCCTCAAGGTAAGGCCATTCCAGCCTTTGCTCCGCAACATCAATCGATCGTTGATATTACATCCTCTCAGCTACCAAGTACCTTCAATGTAAGCCGTTTGCTGGATAAGCGCCCTGTCTCTTATCCATATTCAGGACCTCGTGTCCGTTGCACAAGACTGGACGAAGCCACCGCCGGATGCTGTCTTCAATCTACGCATACCTGTGGATTATGCATCAATACAAGCAGCTGTAAGTCCCGCTTATTCCATCGTCTGAATACAAAGTTTAGGACTTCTGTTCGACAGAGATTGGTGTCTGGACCTTACATTTATGTATGCCGTTTTCCTATCATTATTCTAATTCTATGTTTAATATGTCAACAGTTGACTGGTGAAGATTCCTATCAAATTGCTGTCATGGGGGTTCAAGGCACACGTGTCGAAATTGTTAGCGATGCTCCTCCACCTCCCGATGAACCACCGTAAGTATTCATAACATTTCGCATTGCAAAAGATTCAAAGCTAATTCTTATTCCTCTTATCAGACCACCACCGTAAGCTCCCTTCGAGCGTAATTTGAAATGCCAAAGCTGCTAACACTCTTTGTAGGCCTCCTCCCGTGCTAGACATGCCTGGTTTCTTCGATTTGGAGCTGGCGCCCGGTCAACATGTTGCTCTAGACGTCACTATAAATTCCGACGAACTGGATATGTCACGCATGGAGGATGGCACTGTTGTCGACGGCAAGTTTTGGGGTAAACTTGATATAGTTCATTCGGGTGACACCCACACACTGGAGTTCAGCGGCACTCGACTTCCTCCCGGCGAAGACTATGCTCCCAATGTCTTAATCGACTCTCGTGTGATGAGCAAATTAGCTGTGGTTACGAAACCGACAACAGCTAGATGTCACCTCACAATCTTGGCCCCAGATGCGCACTACTGCGACGTTGTGCTCGTCTTTTCTCCCCTTTGGAAGCTTGGAATCGCATGGCCTCCACCCGAGCGCCTGGAAGAGCTGAAAATTAAGTACTTTTTGCGAGTCCATCCTGGGGGAGCCTTGGAGCATTTCGAGAGTGAAATGGTTACTACTGCACTGTATTATGAGGCAATGTAAGATTGAATTTTTAAATTGGTTCTGGAATAGCTGATCAAGGTTGAAACACCATTCAGTCCTGATGCATCAATGGTCGATCCTACCAACTTCATCGCACCGAGAAACGGATTTGCCATGTCGTTCCAAGACTTTATACCGCATCTCATGAATGTTTTAGACCAACTGGGCATGTCTCTTCACGCTCGCACCGCTTTTATCAAGTATGTTAATTTATGTGACGGTGTAGCACTGGCTGACAGTTCTCAGCAATAATATATCGGCCTTCTCTGCGCACAAGAATATTGCATATAGGCTTTTGCCGCCTGGCAAAATTGCTGCTGCAATCGACATCACAGTGACCCTCGAGCCTTGTATATTTACTCGAATATTCTTGATCTTTCGGGGACTCAATGACGATGAGGTTGGCATGTTTTCGGGATCCGGAGAGAAGGAAGCAAATGCATACAATTGGCGAGAAATTGTTGGCTGGTCGGAACTCGCGAAGGATGCTCAGCAGTTTCGTGTACTGGAAACGTCCGTTTTGGAAATCACATAAGTAGGTTGCGATAAATACCGTCTTGGCCACGCCGATGAACTTTATCCAGTCAGATACCATTTTCCACTCCACCCTCGATACCTTGGACTACGTTTACAAACGGCGTCTTTCATATTTGCTTTGGTGATATCCTGTCTGTAGTGTCTGGGCTGAGTCGCCGGACCACCCATTTGACTGTACTTAATTTATTAAAATTTAATTTGTAGTAACGGTCATGTGACATGTGACGATCGCGGCTGTCTGGACTCTGTTATTCAATAATATTCAGTGTTCACAACCTTCACACCATCGTCCAACGTCCAACGTTCGAAGATTCAACATTCATTTTAATCTTCATTTTTGATATACTATGCCATCAAAATCTCAGTAGTACGTGCTTCTCCAACATTGGAATTTATGCGACATATCAAATTTCATTTAACAGTGAACTAGAACGGGAGGCAAATATTGCCAAAAATCGCGCCCTTTTCGAACAACTTGGGATCAAGGAGGCCATAACAGATCTTGGTGTTTCATCAGATGGAAAGGCGGCTAAACCCGTGCAACCCACCAAGCGTATCAAGCGCGAGAGGGATTCGGAACTTCTTCCTCGCAGGCAATCAAGACGACGTCTTACAAAATCTCAATCCAAACATGAAAACCTCACTCCAGAAGAGCGAGCCATTTGGGAGGTATATGATTCTCGTACCCTATTCATTATGCCATGCCTATACATATTCTAGGAAGAGCGCGAAAGGTCGTTTGCCAAAGAAGAAGAGGAAAGATTACTGGCACAAGAACATGCGAAGGCAGCGAAACGGCCGCGTCATGATGTTTTAAACTTCAAAACTCTTGTAGAAGCCGATGAACCACAGGAACTCTCAAATTTATCAACGACAATGGACTCTATTGCTCAATTCTCTGGCTCGCGACGTTCTGGAGACCCTGAGGCATTCGTTTTTGATGACGGCAGTGAACATCAATCCGCTGTGAAAATGTTACGAGAGCAGGTGCAAGGGTTAAAGGTTATATCTCGTGCAAAGGTTACCATGAACAGGATCTATTCTGTAGCCTATCATCCCGAAGTCTCGAAAGATCTTATCTTCTTCGGAGGTAGTGTCAGTTTCGTAACTGTCGTCAATTGGCTCAGATTTTTCTTACAGATAAACATGGTCAGTTGGGGATCTGGGATGCTAGAGCACCACCAGACGAAGAAGGCGATGAGGATTCTGACGTTGCACCGGAAAACAGGGAAGGCGGAAAACATTGGCGCCTACAACTACACTGGCCAGCATCACCCAAGTCTTCTATCTCAAACATCAAACTTGACCCAATTGACGCGCATAACGTAAGAAACTTGAGCTTTATCTGAGATTCTGACATCATGATCACCTAGGTTTATACGAGTTCTTATGATGGCACAGTCCGAAGTTTATCCTTTGTTTCTGGGACCTCGAAAGAAGTCTACGCAACAGATGATGTTTTGATTACTAGCATCGATTTACCGCCATCGGGCCAGGAAATGTGGATCGCGGATGGCTCAGGGGGGGTTACACACCTAGATCTTCGGGAGGATAAATCTGTCGCCCGGCAATATTCGCTTTCAAATGCAAAGATTGGTTCTGTCAGCATCAACCCTACTCGTCCAAGCTTCCTGCTCACGGCGAGCAATAGCCGGTTTGTCAAGTAGTCGCCAGCCTTAATCGATATTTGGTATTTTGACTAACTTGAAATTTCAGAGTATGGGATGTCCGAAAACTAAATAACATATCGCCTAGCTCAATTGCTCGGAGTGATTCAACGGAGAATCAGGATTCAAATATCCGCAGGACGCTGGTTGATTTTGATTTGGACGTCGTGGAAAAATTCATGGAGTCTGCGAAAGGCAAAGGGACATTGCGTGGTGAATATGAGCATGAAAAATCGGCGAGCTCGGCATTTTGGGATCCCCGAGGTCGCCAGATAGTGAGCACAAGCTATGATGACACCCTTCGACGTATGCTCGTTCCTCCTCTTCGATACCTTCAATTGACGACAATGCACCGAATTAGTATGGGATCTGGATTCACAATTGTTCAAGACTCAGGGAACTTTCCTGGGGCTCAAACCATTCTGCCGCATCAAGCATAACTGCCAGACGGTGGGTGCTTTTATCTGCGTGACCACGTCCTCGTTGGTTCTCATTTAGTGACCATGGCTTTCCTAGGGTAAATGGTTAACCATTTTACGGGCGCAATGGAGCCCTAATCCCGATGCATATCCTCATTTCACCGTATGTTTGTCCATATCACCTTTGCGAGTTCAAACTCATTGTAACTTAGGTTGGAAATATGGATCACTCGTTAGATATATACTCTTCAAAGGTATTTTATCTTTTCTGAATTTCTAATTGTCTTTTTGATAGCCGGTTTTAGGGAGAACTTGTAACCCAACTCCGTGACCGCACCCGGTGTGTCTTCAAGTTCTATTTGTCCGAATTCTTATTTATCTCTATGCCTTAGCATTAGTGCAGTACAAGCAGTCACCTGCTCTCATCCTCACATCGTGGAACGAGCTGTCAGTGGGAACGCTAGCGGGCGATGCGTTCTCTGGGCACCAGAATCTTTACTCAATGAATGAAATTTTTTTTATCCAGCCAACAATTATACTTTTAGCTTTTAGTGTTTAAATCAAGCCCTTGTAACTTTTTACAAACTTAAAGATACATATCATCCCAGTCATCTCCTGGTTCAAAGGGCCTATCAGGCGGCTGTGGCTGTGGCATAGGTGCCACTGCTGAAGGAGTCTGGTTTTCCTTCTCAAACTCATTTACAATGTCCCACATTTCTTGGTCCTGGTCCATGGATGAGCTAGTGGCTGAGGTGCCGGTAGGGACTTTCTGTGATATATCTCCTGCCATATTATCGAGAGATCTCCAGGACGCTTCATCATCCTCATCAAAATCAATGCCTTGTATCCCAGCTGCCCTTGTTTCTCTAGATTCGGCATCGCGAGACGGATCTGTCGAAGAAGCCTGCATTGATGAAGGCGGAGGAAGGTCTGAATTGTTATGTTCTACAGGTGTACTGTTGGCGTTCAAGTTGTCCCCGTCCTCTATTCCTTCGTCTTCTTCACGGGCATTACTTCCATTGAAGCGTCCGTGCGCTTCGTCACGCCAGACGGAAGCAGACACCTTAGATGATATTAAATAGGTTAGGTTGCAGAGGTTGACTAGATTCCACCTTGGTAGACTCACGTGCATACGTCTAGAGTGACAGAGTTTTTCAACGCGTTCAACAGTATCTCTAAATTGGGTCTTCGGATAAAGCTGATGGGTCCAGTATTGATATATCTGGAGAAGTCGATGTAAATCTGTTGCCTTGCATGTCGTAAGTGCACATTCGGTAGCGTAGGAAACTGAGATAATACCTCATGTCCTTTTCCTTTGATCCTGAAGTCCTTCGTCATTTTTATCAGTTGAGGAAACCCATCCGGACTTAATAAACGGTTCTCGTCCAGTTTAACTAGTCTCCGGCGCTCCTTCTTTTCGTCCTTTGCCTGATCATCTTTACCTGTACGCCGTCGAGTGTCTCCTGACTTTTCTGTTGTGTTAGGTTGAGCGGAACTACTTGGAAAAACTTGATGTGGTGTCAGAGGAGGGAGTTCCTTTCGATAACGCGCTTCGGCTTGACGACGAAGCTCTTCTTCATTAAGAGTAGGAGGAAGAGGCTTGAATGTCATTTCCTCGTCGATGTCGTCCTCCACGTCAGCGAAAAGCGCGTCGATATCTATATCTTGCGCAGGGGGCGCCTTCTGTTTCGCATTTGGACTTGTATCGGGTTCATCGTCGGAATCGGCGAGAAAGAGAGTCTGACGAGGACGTTTTGATGGTCTTTGTTCAGAGTCATCACTTTCTTCGTTTGTCCTGTCTATTCGTTTTTGAACTATAGGCTCGTCCCAAATCTTGTCTATGTCAAGTGTATAATCCATGAGGACGCGTTGTTTACATATGTGTGTTCGACGCGATTTTAATTGAAGGACACATCATGTGACCCTATAATTTGGCGCTTAGCCCGGCTATAGTATTAAAGTGATCGCGAAACAATGCCTCAACCTGATGTGCGAGCAGGAATCGAATACTGGAAGGCTCAACCAGCCAGCTTGGATGGTGTTTTAGGTGGATATGGATCTGGGGTACTTGTTTTATATCATGTTTAATCAAGTATTTGAACTCACATTCAGAACTTGGCAGTCTTTACCAAGGATCGATTCCCTTGGTTCAAGATTATTTTTGCTGAATCTTTTCCCCCAGCTATCCACCGTTCCATCTTCATTACGTTCACTGGATGCTCCATCTGATCCTTCTAGAACTCGGGCACTGGATGTCGGCGCTGGTATCGGGCGCGTTACTTCAGACGTTCTGCTTCATCTTGTTTCGGATGTCACTATCCTTGAGCCAGTGGAAACTTTTGTGCAGGAAGCCCTATCACGCGCACGAGCCAGTGCATCGGGTACCCTTTCCTCCACTCAAGGTGCATGGCGCGGTCTCGCCAACCAAACTAAAAGTGTCACGATTCTCCAAGGGACTCTGCAAGATTTTCATCCTCTACAACCACATCATGCCCGCTTCCTCGACCGTGTAGGTTTTCAGCCGCTGCGGCCTACGGATGAGATTGGAATGGGTTTCGATGTAATCTGGTGTCAGTGGTGCCTCGGCCATCTGAGCGATGTCGATTTGGTGGCCTTCCTGAAGCGCTGCTATCAGTCTCTAAATAGACACCCTAAAAGCTTGATTATGGTCAAAGAAAATATATGCTCCGATCACAAAGATGGATCTTCCCAAACCGTATTCGATGATGAGGACTCCAGTTTAACCAGGTATTTGTCTAACTAAATCCCTTATACACTAACTTTTACATTCGACTTGCTAGATCGGACAAGGCTTGGAAAGCGATTTTCAGACAAGCTGGACTACGACTGATACAGGAAAAAGTTCAGGCGGGTTTGCCGGAAGGCCTTTTTGCTGTCAAAATGTGCGCCATGTTCTGCCAGTTTTTCTTCCTAATTTTTGAAGTGAGTCCAGGTACGCCCTCCGATAGAGGGTTTCTGGCAGATATCACAATAGTTTCACAGTGCGCCATACATCTAGAAATACAAGGAAAGGGACGTCTTTTGTAGAAATAATGCACCTCCATTACCAAATTAATCATATCGAGAAGCAGAGTCTGTCCAAAGTTCAGCCGTGATCGTATTCCTGACGATTTGTTTCCTTTTATTCTCCTGCGTCTCGAGCCTTTCTCTCAATCCGGGAAATGTATTTTGCAAGAGACGGTCAAGATAAGGCCAGATCTCATCTGAAGTTTTGCCTGAGAGTGTTTTCACTTTCAGGCCCGAAGGACGATGGAAAGAAAGCTGATGAGGATGTTGATAGGCGTTTGATCGATGATTCGAGGATGAATCAGACATATTATTAAAATAAGATATTAGAGGGGATGTTGAAGCATAAAACGAGGCCAAACGGCGAGCGAAGACCTCCTAAGAATGGCGTCAAACAAGAACAGACAAGAGAAGGAAATGTTACACACGGGATTGTCGTCGGGTCTTTTGGTCAGTGGTTCCCCTGTCTGGTCATCAAATCCTTCTATCCTGGGTCGGTTATATGACATGTTGTATACACGGCCTGAAGGAAGATGGATCCAGCGATCAGATATACGGCTTAGTATAACATCATCGGGTACATCTAAATTGACCACAAGCGTCAAAGGGGACTTTCGATTCCTGTGAGGTCTGTTGGTTAGATTTCATTGTCATGGAACCATTAGGGAGAAAGAGTAACTTTAGATGAGCATTCAAGAGTTCGGCTTGGCCAATAGTACGGGGGAAACCGTCCAAAATCCAATGCTGCAAATACAAGTAAACCCTTGTTGTTTCAAACGAAAAAGAATTGACATACCTTATTTTGCAATGCGTCGAGCTTGCTGGAGACGACTTTCAGGACAGCATTATCGGGAAGCAGACCTCCACGGGCAACAATGGCCTCAGCTTCTTGGCCTACTTCAGTCTGGTCTGCTATATGTTGACGCAGCAAATCCCCAGTCGACAAAGTAAGAATGTCGTATTTTTGTGCCAGACGTGCCGTGAGTGTGCCCTTTCCCGCACCCGGTTTACCGAACATGATCATACGCACTACCTTCTCGTCGCGGTCATCTTGAGGTAGATTGTAAGGATTGAGAGAAAAGGGTATGGCACGGCGATATGAAGCGGACTGTGCGAGTGAGCGTCGGCCCTGATATGATGTACAAGGATGGTGGCCAGAAACTGGGAAACTGCGACTCAAGGCATAAGCCGGGGAGTGGTATGTAGCGCGAAGCATTGCGTGCTTTTACGCACTTTACAGAAAGAGCACCCTTACTATATATACGTAATATAAATATCTCGCGGGAAAAAATTATTTAATTAATATCACCACATCATATTGCCGAGAGCATGTGCCCCGCTTAAAATGGCGCAACGCCAATAATCGTACCAGAGAAAAAATAATAATCAGATGTCCCGAGAAAATCCGATGCCTGATACAATTCACGGCCAAAGTTTGGAATACAACTTCACAATCATATTCAAAATTCGTTTATACGTATGCTGTGGTGTTTTGGTCCTGGCCAGACCCGGATTCTTTTTCAGCCCACCCCAATATTGCACGCATTCGCCGAACGTCTACTATTCCTCGTATATCATTCGCGGGGTCCAGAGTGGTGCAAATTGCATCCGCTACGTGATCGACATGTATGGGGGGAATGATAAGAGCATTAGCTAAGGAGTCCAACGGAGAACCAATATGACTTGACGAAGGTGATGCAGAAATGGACCCGAGTGACCTGAGAAGGCTTGAGGGTGTGGGGAGGCCTTGAGGCATTTTTCTATGAACAGCTGCCGACAAGTCAAAGAATACTGCGGCAGGAGTTGTCAGAGGTCGATAGTAAGCATGGTAGACGAGGCCTTGATTCACGCGTTAGCATAAAGTACCAGGTTATCAAAGGAGTAAACACACTGGGACGGATGTACACGCCTCGGAACTGGGAGTTTAGAGACATCAGCTGTTCAATCCCCCGTTCGGCCTCCCGTTTCGTTTCTATATATCTGGCGGGTATGGCGGGACGGAATATATCTTCCGCAGACACATACACGAATGGCCGGGGCATACTGGGGTCAACCCCAGATGAGGACTCGGAACCCATGAACGCCTCACACACGCGTAGAGCTGATTCATGTCATTAATGGAACCATATACATTTTCGCTTTCTGGAAACGCAAATCCTCACCGGAATCTCGATTCATGACTTCATAACTCGTGGGCTTCTTAATGTCCTGTTCCTGCTTTAGAGGACCCCCAAAGTCGCCCATCGCAGTTTGGAACAGACTACCGAGAAGAGCTGGAATGTCGTTTGCTTTCAGGGCGTTTTTATATGAGCTGTTCTCCAGAAGAGATCCAAGGGTGTGAACCACGCCATTAACTTCGGGGAAGAGATGGGCAAAGGTTTGAGGATGAAGCGCGTCGCCTTTTTGCCAGTCTACCTGTCATGATCATTAAAAGCAGACGTAAGTGCAAAATGGAAGGGGCATAGTTTGAAAGAGAAAGAGATACGCTGGATGTCCATGCGGGTGAGTGCCCTTTCGCAGTACGGAAAGGAAGTCCAGAAGAGCTTGAGTAGAATACATGAGTCCTGTCATGATGCATCTTTGAGGCGTTGAATATGAGTACCTCACACTCGTCACCTGGATTCCTTGCTTTAGTGCGGCCTTGCAAACCGCAGAACCTATCAGGAAGACGATGGTATGCACAAGTTGTCGTAGCTCAAGATATGGTTCGCACCTACGAAGCCATTTCCGCCAACAACGAGTATTCGACGCAGAGCCACATTCATTCCGTCACCAACAGCACCGATTGTTCAGTAAGCGTTGTTTTATGGTAAGCTTGTTATGAGTCTTTCATGTATACAGTTCTAACTTGAAGTAGGGTACTACTGGAGACGTGTGCAGCTGCAAGATTGTCGTTCACTGTAAGGTTCAGGCTGCAAATAACGTAGAGCAAGACAACTCTAATTTATTTATTTTTTTCTCTAAATCTTTAACAGTAAACTACTTGTTATATGTACATAATGATGGTAGCGTTAACCAGTAAACCGACAAACTAAAACCCGTGAGGAAACTGTGTATGTAGAAATGATGACAATGAACTTTGGAATGAATGGAAACACAGCAGATAACATCTTGTTAGAATAGAAATAACATCAAGTTGTAGCAAAGGACAGAAAATAAAGTGATTAGAAGAGTATTGAGGTCGTCGGACGACTTGCGTATCGACGAGTCTTGATAAGGTTCCAGCCGATGATATACCTGCATAGTCTAGCTCACAAGTAACAAGGATTTCAGAGGAGAAAGGGAAATTCGAGCGTTGCGGTTGTCGTGAAGGTCGTACAGTGATTAAAGAAATGACCAGGTAACTGTTACATAGGGTATATAAGAGACGCTATCAGACTGTGGCTGGTTGACTTACTGTGCAGTAAACCTTTTTCTAAAGGAGCAAGTTTCTGGAAAGCGGCTACGGACAAATCAATGGAATCAGCGTTGTTGCAAGTAGGGCATGCATCGGCAATGGTCACAACAACAGTCTGTGATATTGTCAGATTTTAGATAATTCAAAAGTAGAGAAAACGAACGTGTCCATTTTCTGTGTTGGTAATGGAGACTTGCTTCCCACAGAGTCCGGATTTGACACCGGTGTTGCCGTAGCGGTCCGCATCTACTTGTCGGTGGTTTGGCATTGCTGATAGATGGAATTTGAATTTAGACTGACCGATGGCAGCAATCATATCATTGTCACTGTGTACAGTGCCACAGGCTCCCGCGACGCCATTCTGATAGAAAAAGGTTGCACTTCAAAGTTTATCATTAAGCAGAGTAATTTGGAATGAAAGAGAAGGACGCACAATCCGCCGCTGTTGATAGCATCAGCAGCAGAATCCCTAGAAGATGGCTTTTGTGAGGCAGGAGTGATAGATGCGGGAGGGGGAGGCGCTTTCCTGGGTGCAGGGGTTGGAACGGGTGTTGGAGTGGCAGTTGGGGTGCCCGGGTCGGTGGTGGTGGGGGAAGGCACCTGAGTAGTTGCATCATCGTTGCAGTCATCATGACCATCATCGCTATTGTCACTTGGCGGAATGCATTGAGAAGGACGAGCTTCGGCGAGAGTCTGGTTTGCCTAATTGTAAAGTTCAACGATAATGATCTGCATACATGAAGGTAGAGGCCGACCAGAAGAGGATGGCAACATTGATCGAAAAATGATGTGTGGTGTTCGAGGTTACATCCCAATGCCATATACCGAACATGATATGTATCATACCGCTGATAGAAGAATATGAGAGATAAGATTAAATATAAAGACAAGGGAATACCTCAAGATGAGCAGTTGGCCAACCGACTGGTGGAGCAGCACGAGGAACGACGAAAGCAGCGACGGAGATGGCTAAAGAAAGAGTGAGAACTGTGAAGTAATACATAGGAGAAGAAAGGGTGAATGAAAGAAACGAAGAAGCGGGGTTTTTAAAGAAAGGAAAGGGCGAGAAGAGCAAGACATGAGGGAGGCAGGAAACAGCATGGAGCAAGTTTATCTGGCTTAGGTCATCAAATAGCTTTTCATTGCTGCGGCTGTGCCCCCAATGGCTCTTGTGTGTATCACACAAACTATAATATCATGAGTATGTCCCTCCCACCAGTAGCAGTATATATCCAATTATCAGAACTTGCTCATAAAATATATCCCAGCTGATTACCACCAGAATCCTTTTGCTTCGTCGCACTCTCTGGATACGAACCCTTTTGACGACCCACCCCAGCGTTCGCCCAGCTCCTCCTCCGTCACAGCAGCAGAGGCTACTCGACTGGATGACATTCGCCGTCGCGAACGAGATCTTGAACGACGTGAAACAGATTTGAATAACAAGACAGAACATATCCGCCGCCATGGCAGGAATAATTTCCCTCCATGTCAGCAATATCCTAATCCTTTTTTTCTCCTCTTGCCTTGTCAGCTCACCCGTTTACGACACTCCAGTTTTCCCTCTAATCTTCCACTCAATTCGAGATGAAATACCTGAGGCTCACCGACAGCTCATTACGCGGTTATATCAATTGTGGTTAGTCCTGTTGGGGACTCTGCTCATCAACATGATTGCTTGCATATGTATCCTCGTTTCGGGATCAGCTTCCGGTGGAAGTGGTTTAGGTGCTAGCATAGGGTGAGCCTACTTTATACTCAGAAAGTCTCCTTGAAACTGAAATTGACACCATCCAGATACTTGTTCGTCATCCCAATTCTATCATTCCTTCTCTGGTATCGGTAAGTTGCTGCTGCTGCTCCGTTCATCAAACCATGCGAATCAATATCCCTTAGACCCATTTACAATGGGTACATGAAGGTGAACATCTGGCATGTCTACCCAAGTATTCTTTTCGTCTGACTTTGCTCTTTTCAGGAGCAAGCATTATACTACTGTAAGAAAGCCGGATTTTCCCCGCAGCCCCAACTAAACCGCATGTGATTCCAGACCTTTACTTCTTCTTTGGCGGATTTCATCTTCTCTTCAGTCTCTACATGTAAGCGCTTCTTGAGTTTGGTTCTCCTCCTGACGGTACCTTATTCTCGCCACACAGAATCGTTGGCATTCCGGGGTATGTACTTGACGTTGATATCTTGTTAATATCCGAGGCGGGAAGGCCTTGTCGCTTACGATTGACTGGTATAGTACTGGTTCAGCTGGACTAATCCAGACCATCAGTTTATTTGCCCATCATACCTGGGGCGCTGCGGTCGTTGGTCTGATAGCTACGATAGGCTGGGTGATCCAAGGAGGAGGCAATCTTTATTTCTATCGTCAAGTTCGTAGTCATCGGATTGAGATCCATGGCTTTCCGTGCTCAATTTCTCATTCGCAGATATACAACCACCATACAACCGCGGGTCATACAATGGAAAAGGTTGGTGTTGATTATATTTTATTGACAATTAACCAACGAATTCTTTACAGGCAAAGACGGAGTTAGCGAGCCATGGGGCTAAGGCATATTTTACGCGAGGCTGAGATATCGGTTGTGCTGTTATACTTGGACAATAAAAACATATCATGTGGCTGTGTGTGAAATGCGGAGTTTGAAAATGAATGATTAAAAAGTGCTACGACAGTTCTTGTTGTTTCTTCCAACTACCCATCACTACTAAAAGGTGAGATTCGTCTCCAGCTTTGTCCTTCGTCATCCTGACACACAAAAAGTTCAAAAAGCCGTTTCAAAAAAAAAACATATAAAAAAACTTTTATATACACAAGCGGTTGCATCTCCTCCTGTGTCCGTGAAATTTTTCATTGCTCAGTCGGCACCTGATCACTAAACTTCCCTTCTAGTACACTAAAAGTCTACAAACAGTAACGACCTCCAAACCCCATATAAAAAAACTTAAACGATCATGTCTTCTCCTGCTATTACCCAGCCTGAGGCTGTTCCAGTTGCTGTTTCGGAAGGTCCCATACCCCAGGTACTGGCACCGGTGCCCTACAACCCACCTGCGCCCGCTTCGGCTCCATCTGCTTCCCTTTACGTCGGAGAGCTTGACCCCACCGTCACCGAGGCCATGCTTTTCGAAATTTTCAATATGATCGGCCCTGTTGCAAGGTGTGTTGATCCTACTAGGAGCCATGAGCTGTCTCCCTTATTGTCGTCCTCCAGCATCCGTGTATGCCGAGATGCTGTCACCCGTCGTTCCTTGGGCTATGCTTATGTCAACTATCTCAACACAAGCGATGGTATGAATATCTCCATATACTTCATTCCTTATCTTGAGGTCAAATTTCAGGTGAACGTGCTCTTGAACAACTCAACTACTCCTTGATCAAAAACCGTGCATGGTGCGAATTCATTTGCCTGTCCCAGAAAGTTAATTAAACCAACTTTAGCCGAATCATGTGGTCTGAGCGTAACCCGGCCCTTCGCAAGACCGGTCAAGGCAACATCTTTATCAAAAATTTGGATGAGCTTATCGATAACAAAGCTCTCCACGATACTTTTGCTGCCTTTGGAAACGTTCTCTCTTGCAAAGTCGCTACTGACGAACACGATCGGTCCAGGGGTTATGGTTTCGTTCACTACGAGACCGCCGAGGCCGCCGAAAACGCAATCAAGGCAGTTAATGGCATGTTGCTAAACGACAAGAAGGTCTATGTTGGTCATCACATCCCTCGCAAGGAACGTCAATCTAAGCTCGACGAGATGAAGGCTCAGTTCACGAACCTCTATGTCAAGAACCTTGACCCAGAGATGGCTCAGGTGGAGTTTGAGCAACTCTTTTCTCAGTTTGGTGCCGTCACATCTGCTCTCATATCTATCGACGAGGAAGGCAAGAGCAAAGGATTCGGTTTCGTCAACTACGAGAGGCATGAGGAAGCACAACAAGCTGTTGATACGCTTCATGATTCTGAGCATTATGGCCGTAAAATATTCGTTGCCCGTGCGCAGAAGAAGGCGGAACGTGAAGAAGAGTTGCGTCGCTCCTATGAGCAAGCCAAAATGGAGAAGCTGAGCAAGTATCAAGGTGTTAATCTCTACATCAAGAATCTGGAGGATGATGTCGATGATGACAAGCTGCGTGCGGAATTTGAGGTCTTTGGGGCTGTCACTAGCTGCAAGGTCATGCGTGACGATAAGGGTACATCGAAAGGCTTCGGTTTCGTCTGCTTCTCAACTCCAGATGAGGCGACAAAGGCCGTTGCAGAGATGAACAACAAGATGATCGGTTCCAAACCCCTCTATGTCTCGCTTGCTCAGCGTCGTGAAGTTCGGAGGCAGCAACTTGAGAGTCAGATCGCTCAACGCAATCAAATCAGGATGCAACAAGCAGCAGCAGCCGGACTCCCTGGAGGTTATATCAATGGTCCGATGTACTATCCTCCTGGCCCAGGCTTCCCTCCTCAAGGGCGCGGAATGATGGGATATGGACAGCCTGGCATAATACCCCCACGTCCTCGTTACGGGCCTAACGGGCAGGTTGCTGGTATGCCTGTTCCCAGTCCTTATGGTCAGGCTCCTCCTCAAGGTTATGGTCTGCCGCCCAGTGGTTATCCTGCCCGCGGACCCCCCCGGCCCCCTGTCGCCCGTGGCACAGGTGGCTCGCCAACCCACTCTAATATCCCCATCCCCCGTGCCAACGGCCCTCCACCTGCCAATGGTGCTGTACCTCGTGCACCTGCATCTCAGGGTCCTCCCACCCCTGGACGCTTGCCACCACCAGCCGGCGTTCCTGCTGGTCGTGGACCACCTCCTCAATCCGCTGGGTACAAGCAAGGCCCTGTTCCGCAAGGCAGGCCTGCTGGTGCGCCTCCCGCTCCTGGCCCTGCTGCTCCACCTCCGCCGCCCAGTGATCTACCTACGATCACGGCGACTCAGTTGGCAGTGGCGCAGCCGATGGAGCAGAAGCAAATGTTGGGCGAAGTGATTTACATGCGGATTGCCTCGTAAGTTGCTTCATTTTAAATGTTTACGTCTACAAACTGATCGCGATGGCATTTATAGTACACAGCCTGAATTGGCCGGCAAGATCACTGGCATGTTATTGGAGATGGACAACAACGAACTCCTTCATCTGCTTGACTCACAGGAAGCTATGAATGCCAAGGTTACTGAAGCTCTTGTTGTCCTCCATGAGTTCACTGGCAAGGACGAGGCTTGATTGCGCATACATTGACTGACTCTTATAATGCACATTGGGTTTACGGACCCGTCCGTTCATTTATGTTCTGTTGCGGTTGCTGTTGATGCTTACGGTCATGCTTCGTGATGTTCTATCATCCTGCTCAGTACTGTCGAAATGGGGTTTGGTATGAAGGTGTTATATTTGTATGCTTGTATGATTCTAAGAGGATATGTTAACTGCTTTTATATTTTGATTCTGCATTTCTATCTGAAAGTCTATCCATCTATGGAAGTGAGTGCAGGTCATATGTATAGAGTTTCATTGGCAATTTCTGTTGTTGTAACTGGCTTGCACTGACGGATTTCAGTCATCCACTAACTAGTAATCATGACCTACGTAGATGAACATGGCATTGCCCTGGGACGAACTAGTAACATTTTGAAGCATAAGCAATATGTATAGTAGTATAAGGGAAAAATGTGGGATAATATAGATCCCGTTGGGCCTCTTCTATGAGTCGGTCCACTGCGGAAGGTGGAAGACCGTTACACAGAAAGAGAGGACGTAGAGCTGGCAGGAAGAGTTCATAGTCCATCCATTGAAGCTGACCAACTGTAAGTAACGATGCATCTGGTAGTTCGGGGCAAGCACATAGTAAGCCGTAAATATATAATTTAATCAAGCATTATATGTAACTCGCCTTGTGGCCAGAAACCGACAGGAATGTTTCCAGCCTGGGCGACAATATTTTCATAAGCTGCAGTATCTGCTAATAGATCTGGAAGACGGTCTGGAATAGTGACATCGATGCCTTGGTGTTTTAGACATGCACGATAAGTTTCCCAAAAAGCGTCCCAGCCACTCATCGGGGACTGTGAGTCGGGTGGTGATTGACATGGATTCAAAGTAGGTTCTACGAGAAGAACCAAACCACCTGGACGTAGTAGACGAGCCAATTCGTGTAAAAACCGAGGGTAATTGTGGATCTAGACCAAGAATAAGAGAATGACCTAAAGAAAAAGTTAGACGTACACCGATGTGGATAGAGCGAGCGTGTATAAAATCAAAGTAAGCATCTGGATAGGGTATATGCCATTGATCAAGGTCACATAGCTCAAATCTAAGGACCTGGGTGAGAAACAAGGATGAAAGGTCGTCAAATGATTCCGTGCATACGTGCAGTTAGGGGGGACATGACTGCAGAAGCAAAGTTAGCTGAGAGACTATTCGGCAGCGCGACGTACTGAGGTTGTATTGGGGCAAGGTCAACAGCAACGACCTCTACCCTAGGGAATTCATCGGCAATATCGATTGCCCTATAGAGGTACATAAGAAGAAGATTTAATGATTTAAGAGACCTACCAAGAACCAGAACCTGTCCCCAAGTCGAGGACTGTATTTGAAATGAGAAAAATGTTTGGCTATTGCCGAAACACCTGCCTCTGCGTTGCTGGCCAAACTGGAGAGCCTCTTTGACTGGACCGACATAGGTTCTGCCTGAAAAGACGAATTGTAGTAACCGGTGATGAATCTCTGATCGCTGGACCAAAATAAGCAAGGGGGTGATCACAAGAAAATTAAACAATACCTTTACTTCATCCTGGTCGACGGGGAGGAGGTATGATTTGTTGAGAGTATTGAGAGTGCGTGAATGTAGAGAGCGAAAATAAAGGTTGCTATCATCGCCGACGGGTTGGAGAATAAATTGGTCCATTAAGGCTGGTTTGACATCGTGAATGATGACCGTCAACTCTAAAACCGACAATTCTCTGGCCATCTGGTCTTGGCTGTCGGCCGCTCTCCTCGCCATTCTCTCAGCCACACTCACTCTCTCCCCTCGTCTCCTTCTCTTTCTATCAGAGTCTGGTCTATCCCTTACTCCCCTCGAGGCTTTCCTGGCCCTTCATTTTGGCATATTTCTCGCTGCTCTTGCACTCACCCTCGTCCTCAACGTATGTAGCCTCTTCTTCCTGCTACCTACGCTTATTCACCGTCCATCTAGGTACCCTCACCTAAACCACCCGTACCCTCTGATGAAGGAGCTGCACCATCCCATCCCCTTCTTACCCCTCTAACAATCGCAGCAAACCTTTCAGCATTCCTAGCATGGAACACTAGAAATGTCGGCGCACTCGCCTCTATTGTATTCTTCATTTCCATGACCGTTGGACTGTGGGGATTATGGACGGCAAGTGACACTTTGTTTGCTATTGCAAATCCCGCGCTTATTTTGAGCTGCAGATGGTTTTTGCAAATTCCAGTTCCATTTCAAAAACAACAGGCGCTGACAAACACACATCCTCCTTCATCTTTGGCAACCAGGCTGCTGCTTCGTCTCAGAAGAAGAGATTCAAAAAGGGAGAATAATATGTCATTAATTACAGTAATTATTATCTTGCACCACCTCCTCCCATCCCCATCATTTTAAACATATCCGCCATTCCACCTCCCAGACCTCCCAATCCTCCAAGACCACCACCCATCTGCGACATCATGCCTGTTACATGTCAGTACGATAGTGATATCTTGCATAAATTTTAACTTACGTTGCATCTCATCCATATCCATCTGATCGCCTCCCTGTCCTTGCATCATCGCCTTCATCATTTCTTGCATGCCTCCTCCGCCGCGTAATTGTCTTTGCATTTGTTGCAACATCCCAGGCGGCATGGAGCGCTGTCCTTTGTCAGATTTTCTTGTTTTCCAATCATGATCATATACACTCACTTGCATCGCCTGGATTTGTGCTGGTGTTGGCATGCCACCAGTTCCCCGTCCTTTGCCTCCTGCAGCAGCCTGCATCTTCTGCATAGCTTGTAGCCTACACAATCCAATCAAGTTCCCACTTTTTTTTAAAAAAAAAAGTATTAAAAACGTACCATCCGTTCTTACCGCCAGCCTGCTTCGCCATATTCGCCATCATTCGGTACTGGCATAGCAATTCCTCCACTTCTCTGACGCTCGTTCCACTGCCTCGAGCAACCCGCGTGACGCGCCATGTCAGATTGATTGGTTTTCCATCTTTTCCGTGTTCCATAAAAGGTGTACCGTCAGAATCAAGTTCAGCAGCGGTCATACTGTCAGTGATATATATCATCCGTTTCATGCGTAAAGAACCTTCGTCATCGGATCCTTGAAGTAGATCTTGTGGTAATCCGGGTATCATAGACGCAATTTTGCTAATAGGACCCCTACAAAGACCGTAAGACAGTTGAATAAACTTAGAAATAAGAATTCTTGACATGTTCATCACATTTGAGATTTGTTCTCTCCAATCACGAATGCTTAGTTTTCCTTCTTCCAGCTTCTTTGCCATTTCTTTCTGTTTATCTGGATTTTGGGTAGCCAGATCTTGCATATGCTCCATCAACCCTTGCATATCTCCAAGACCGAGAAGTTTCGAGATGAAAGGTTGTGGTGAAAATCGATCTAAATCGTGCAAGTGTTCTCCGACTCCAAGGAAGATGATTGGCGTTTGCGTAGTTGCCACCCTAATTTTGAAGAAAAATAATTAGTTTTGAGCCCACTTTGTAGCAGTGAGTATAGGACATACGCAGAGATGGCTCCTCCACCTTTTGCGTGTCCATCCATCTTGGTGACAATGATAGCCCCAAAGTCAGCTGACTCCTTGAACGCACGGCTTTGCGCTTCTGCAGCCTGGCCTGTTGAGACAACGAATTTCAGGTCTAGATCGAAAGATACATAGTTCCACGCTGGAACCCACCAATACTCGCGTCTAATATCAATACCGTCATATTTGGTTTTACAGCCTCTCCAATCTGTACCATCTCTTCGAACAATTCCGATTCCTGTTTATGTCGTCCGGACGTATCCACTATAATGACATCAAATCGCTCCTTTTTGAATTTGGCCACACCCTGGGCTGCTATAGATACTGGATCCGTCTCGGTATATGATCCAAAGTAAGCGACTTTGGCTTTGGTCGCTGACTGTCGTGTTTGATCGAATGCACCTGCTCGGAAGGTATCAGCACAGACAATGGCTGATTTGAATCCTCGTTTTTGATAGTGCACTGCGAGTTTTGTGCAAGTTGTTGTTTTCCCGTTACCCTGAAATGATATTGAGCATTATTCAAGGGAATAGTGAACTGGATGTACCTGCAGGCCGACGGCCATTATAACATTTGATTGACCCTTCTTCGGTTTGTAGGGTTCTACACCCGGATCCACCAACGCAACTAGTTCGTCAAATACAGCCTGGAAGGAGAGGCAATCGAATGCCTGATGAATATACAAGGTGATGAAAGAAAAGCCGAACCTTTTGTATCAGATTCTTCCGATTGGTGTCTTTAGATTTATCTGCTGCATTGCTTTCAAGGGTTGCTTTTACTTTGGTTTTTACTTTTTGTCGTAGAGATGCGACTAGCTTGACGTTGACGTCAGATTCGAGAAGTGCTGAGGTGATTTCCTTGAGTGTGGCATCAAGGACCTGATCACGGAGTTGTTGAGATATTTGAGGTATTGCAACTTTGGAGGAATACCTTTTCGTCTACCACGGGTGCTCTATTGAGAGCTGATAGGGCAGCATTTAGCTTGCGACCGAGATCGGCCAAAACCATGGTGGAGGTTCGGGTGGTATGAAATGAAATTGCCTTTTCGGTCACTTACGATGTTAGCATCAGAACAGTTCATAGACTCGGAGGACGAAACTCTTGAAGAATTATTCGAGGGAGACGAGGATGCTGATGGCGATGCTGACGCGGACGATGAGCCCGGGGATTTACTTCAAGGAGACGAGGTGACGGAGGACGGCGAGGAAGTGTGTGTGTGCAGCAGTGTTTTTTTTCCCCCGAGTACTCATGTGTTCAATGTAACTAACAGGAATCAGCCACGGAGGACGATGATGATGATGACGACGACGACGAAGAGGACGAGGAGGAAGACGAGGATGAAGATGAAGAGCCTCTATTTGATGCAGGCTTACAAGATAAAGGGCCTCCAGTCGCAGACCATAAATCTCCTTCATTGCCCCCTCAATCACCATCTCCTCCTCAAAAACGCGTACTATCTGCTGCTCAATCGCGCAGAAATGTCTTTCTCTTTCATTTGGACAAACCATTACCTCGTACTTACACCGTTGAAGCCATATCTGCCCTACCCCATCCCGTTCCAACTCACGCTCTTGCTTCCTCGGCTTGCTTATCCCACCTTCTCACCGGTTCTGACGACGGTTATATCAGAGACTATGATGTTTACTCCGCTGTGAACAGCAAGAATTTTTTGAGTGCCCCACAGAGACATCATGCAGGTGTCGTTGAGGGGCTCATGAAACCTGGACAGCTCCGATGCTGGTGGGAGAACCCAAACCTTCCTGAACCGCAACCACACAAGCTTAACAAACCAGAGGAAGAGACAGGGCTAGCTCCTGTTTATAGCCTTGCTATGCACCCGGATGCCTTGTGGGCCCTTGCTGGAACAGATGTCTGTGCTTTAATCCAACTCTGTTAATCCCCCAACCTAACACCTACCAATGCCAGGCAGGACATATCAATTTATTCACTCTGCGACATGAACCAGGAAGGCTGTGCCATGTTATGAATGGACACCGTGGCCCTGTTTCTGCTCTGTCGTTAGACTATGACGATAAAGGTGTCTTCAGTGCAGGCTGGGATGGTGAAGCGATTGTACGCAGTCCAAAACACTATTAAAATCCCAAATTTTGACTTTCCCCTCTAGCAATGGGATCTAAACACTGGCCAAAATGTACGCAATTTCACGGCCCACGGCGCTCAACTCGCAGCAATTGCAGTACGACCAATCTCTACTTCCTATAGACAACCAGCTCCCCCAGTAGCTACCCGCTCAAGTCAAGACTCATTGGTATCAACAAAAAAATCTCAGACTGCACCATCGGATACTGCAACACTCGACACGGACACAAAAGAATCGCAATATTCTGCAATGACCACCTTAGAAAGCCAAACTCAAGATAGCATGCCACAACCAATGTTGATTGATTCCGATGCCCATTCAGACGCCTCTTTCGACCCTCTGTTTGATGATGATCCAGAAGAAGGTTCACAGGCTCAGTCTACTCTTACTACAGAATCCAAACTTGCTATGCCTGGAGGCACCCAACCGCAACATCCACTACCACAACCTCCACTACCACCGCCTAGACCAGCAACTACTTTCATCCCTCCTCCTAAAAATGCACCTCCCCTGCTAGATCCTACTAGTTATTCGACTTACTCATCTGAACTCCTTCTCACAGCGTCCATAGACGGCCAAGTTATCTTGTGGGATAGACGGGTACAGACTTCCGGTACGGGAGTTGGGAGACTTTGGATGAGCGAGAAAACTCCACCGTGGTGTCTCTCAGTAAGATTTTTTTTGTCTTACGCCGTCAATCAAAAGTATTCACTCTTGGTACCTGTATTTCCAGGCTTGTTGGTCAGCTGATGGAGGTCAAATATATGCGGGACGTAGGAATGGCACAGTTGACGTTTGGGATGCACGACTTTTGGGGAAGTCTGGGCCTTCGAGCACACCACGACTATTGAAAACACTTCGTAATCCGACAAGTTCTGGTGTAGTGTCCTGTGTCGTTGCTTTTCCTGATTGCCGACATATCGCAAGGTAATAAAAAAAAAGTCATCATGCCTGGTTTATTTGACAACATTTTTTTAACCCCTTTCTCATTTGTTCAGTGCCTCTGTGGATAATCTGCGTCTTTGGAATGTTGCTGAGAGTGGTGAAGATGCCTGGGGAAAACCTAAGAGTGGTGTTCAATTCAAAATTATACCGGGTCATCATGGCGGTTATATCTCCCAGATGCGTGAGTATCTTCATCTTTGCACCTGAAAATCTCCCAGTTAATGATTTGCTAACATCTTATACTTCTAGTTATTGACCCTGGTTCTAAATTTCTGATCAGTGCAAGCAGTAACCGTGGATGGCACGGCGATTCAACTCGGACTGTATTTGTACATGAAATCAAAAATGTTAATTGATCAGGAAGACGGCTGCTTTTTCCCCTCCTTTCTCTTTGATTTAAGCCTTGGCCTTCTTGATATCCAAGTGAGGTGAATGTGATAAAAAATCGATATCAATGGTTACTACAGCGGATGTACTGGGTGTTTGACCACACGAAAGTTAACTAACAAGATACAAAATGTCAATGGATGCATGTGTTTGTCAGGACCACTGGTTCCAAACGGTAGTTGGAGGACGGGCAGCGTTCAGGTTGGATGGCATGGTGGGAGGTTGTCCAGGGAAAGGTGGGCGATGAGATGGCGTTTGATAACCGAACGACGAGGTCGGAGGCATACCATAGTTTGGAGGACCGGTAGCAGCAAAAGGAGTCTGCGCTCCACCTCCATAAGGATTTGGTGTCCGACCTACCTGGCGAATGGACATGTGTCCTGGGGTCGCCCCTCCGGGACGAGCTGGTGTACGTACACCAGCACCAAAAGGAGTTTTCCCGCCAGCCGCAGCGGCGAGATTTTGGGACTCGTGTAGATGTCTTGTAGAATAAATGAGATGTTTTCCGAAAGATGTTGAGATTACCCTTACCTAACTTTGAATGCATCACAAAGCTCTGGTACACCAACAGCCGCTGCCTCGAACAGGAAGTAAGCCTCCGGCGTAACACGTATTGGCTACACAATCGAAGTTGGATCATTCCCATATTCAAAAGAGATGTCGTGCCATTTCTTACCCAAGTTTGAACGATAGAGTTCTTATTCGCCAAGAAACAAAGATTGAAATGGCCGGGTTTTTTTCTGTTTAGTGTGAAGCCATACATACTTTTGGCGGGGTTTGCTGCCAAGAAGTTTTTGAGGAAGAGATCTATTTTCGTCGAAAGTCTGTATAGACCAAAGGGAACAAAGTGTGGAAGCAAAACTCACGCAATTCGTCCTCTGAACCATGCTTGAATTTTTCGTGAGCCATGAGTTCTTCAACTCGCCGTGCCATAGCTTGCACATGATTGACGATTAGTTCATCAAGATCAGCATAAGAGTGGGTAGGATCAACAACGAGTTGTCCTCCAACCGTTTGACCAGTCGGGTCAGCATTCAGCTCCGTTACATCTAAAGAGAACTCAATGATCCCCGAAAAATGGGTCTAACAAGTTGACCTTACCAATATGTTGATACAGTTTTTCATCCACTTTCCATGTTACAGCGAGGTGATTGATGCCTTTCGACGAAGGTCTAATCACAACATCGCCACGTTGCTGTTTCTCCAGATATGCTTCCGCTTGAGCGGTGTTGAAGTTGTGAAAGTTAGGATGTTTGATAACGCGTCGCGAACGGTCAGTTTCTGCTCTTTTTCTCCTGTCCATCATCTCTTGGTCTTTAGTAAAGCGGATATGGTCCCAGGCTTCATCAAACTGGACACGCCTGAAGATACGATCCCCGTCCTTGAGGTCCTGCAGGCGCAGCGATATACCGATGTAAAGGTCGTCGTGGTCAAAGTCAAATCTCGTCTCGACAACAATCCCAGTGACGGTCTGACCCTTTTTAACGACATCAGATGGCTTCCTGTCACTGTCGACCACATGGTTAGTGCGTATTGTACCCTCGATGCCTGAGTCAAGGCGAACAGTAATGCTGTCTTTCTGAACGCGAAATACAAGTGCCGATAGAATGAGTCCAACTCGTAATGTTTTTGGGGTCTCTCCGCTGAGCATTGTCAAAATGGCCCAATCATCAGGCAGTTTGAATTTCTCTCGTTTCTCCGCGAATGGCTTAAGTAATTCGTCGCGGATGATATTGAGGGTATGTCGCTTTTGATCGTGATTTGCTTCAAACAAACTGATAGCAAACTCATCAAGATTGAGCTCCAGTAACTTTCGTTCCTTGTCTTTGTCGCTCATTATAAGAGTGACCACTTGGGAAGGATGCTCGTCATGAATATCTTCTTCGTCAAGTTCAAGAGCATCGGTCGCCATTTTGCGGGCAAGCTCGTAATCTTCCGGATGGATGCGTGTGTCATCCAATGGATCTGGTGCATTTTCATCGTCTGGTCGGTATTTCCCTGGTTTGGTGTCGCGGTCTTGAATGATACGCAAAAAGCCTGCTGCGTTGAGGAAAATTTTCGTGGTCAATAATCCTCCTTTAATGAACTGATCTCGGTTGACTAAAGTACCCCCCTGTACCCAAATTAGTGGGTGTCCTAGCATACAAGACAGCTACATACCTGGGAAGTTATTTTCTTGATCAAGACTTGTGCTTTTCTGGGACCCAATCCGCAAATAAAGGGGAGGAGATGTTGATAATATGAATCCGTCACAGCACGGTTGATATCCACGCCTACTTTATTGGTGATATCAACAAGAACTTGCTCGAACGCAGTAAGCAATTTGTCTTTCGGAATCTGTACGATGACCTCGTTAAACAATGAAAGCAACAGAAAATAGATAAGTGTATACCAGGTGCTGGTTATCTTCGTCTAGTGAGATTGCTGTTATATCGGGTCCCAGTGCCGCGAACTCGTTCAGAGGAGTTTGAACATACCGTGCCAAACCCACACAGTATTTGGCGTTAGGTGGTAATGCGCTGTATTCATCAGCAGCTCGCTTGCTGTGCTGATAGATCCGTGCTACATCGTCCTGCACATAGATTGCCGGAATGTCAAAAGCTTGCTCGTTGGAATTACCCCAACCTTGGTCACTTGGCTTAGACCAACCATGCTCATCTTGGGCTGCGGCATTTGAACCCCGAAATACTTCTTTCACCCGGTTCATCAACTTCAAGGTGGCGACAGTAAAACCGCTCACAACGGCAACATCAGGTTTCCTCCGCTTTAGTAGGTCCTTGAACTCATCGATATTATCGGCGTCATAAAGATTGTCAATTTTGGTATGCTCCCTCATGCGGCCCGCCTCGTCGACGAAAACCAAAGTTATGGGATCCTTGTGAGGATCGCCTTTTCCCCAAGAGATAGCCAGCACGGATGATGCAAATTCGCCATACTTAAGTTCGCGCGTGAGATAAGGAGCCATATCGATACGCTATCGATAATTTAGTACCAGATATATTAGACGAAAATTTAAACTGACAGATCTTAAACGATCACTGCACCGCTCGGCAAGGTAATCCTCAACCTCTTCCCGAATGAATTCTCGCGTCCATTTGATTCCAGCGGGGACCAAGTGTTGTTCAATCACTTCTTCAACGACGCGTGCTCGTTCCGCATTCCAAGCCTTAGCAGCTTCACTGAAGCTGTCGGAAGAAAAGGCGTCAAGTAATTTACGCTCGAAAATGGACTTGACCTCTTGGGGAATAAAGACGAAGACAGTAACAAGATGTTCGGCTTCCGCAGCAAGGATATGCAAGAATTGACCAGACTCCAACATTTCGTTGATTGGCTTCTGATAGAGATATTTAAAGTTCTAGAAATAGGTTGGTTTCGAGTCGGGCTTAAAAACATAGAATTTGACTTACGAAATAGGGATGATTTTCGTCAATTTTAGTGATGCCACGCTCTGTAGGCAACACTGTTATACGAGCTTCTTCTTTAAAGAGTTTACGCATCTGACTGCGGAGAAGAGGATCTTTCCCAAGTTCCGTCGAAAGAATCATGCGCGCCTTGCGAAGCAACTCTTCTGGCGATTGACCTTTGGCAGGATCTGGATCTTCGAATTGTTCTGCATAAGCCAAAGGATTGAACTCTTGATCATCAACAAAGTGAACATGATGTGACGCAAGGAAGTTTAGAACGACTTGATGTGGTTGTATCCCAAACCCCTGAAAATTATGAATGAAAATCAGATAATGGTCGACCGATCAAACAAATGTCCTCACTTGGGCCAGCTTTGAAACGATGCTCTTTTTTGTCACCTCATATGCTGAGATCCTACTTGGCATTTTGCGTTTTTTGTTGACCTCTGGGTCTTCATCGTCATGGAAGCGGAATTCGGGCACAATGTCCTGTTTCTTGTCCTTGTACCTCATTGATAACCATTCCGTTGCATCTGCTACAACCTCGACGCTATCAATCTGCTGAGAAACTTCATCTTCGTAATATTCATCGTTAACTTGGAGCCTTTCGTAAGAGGTTGCTAAAGCCTTCTGTCGTTCAAAGAGAGACCTATATTTCTGACCCAATGAGTTGATGCGCCATAATTCCTTCAAACTTAACAGTTCAAAACGGGATCCACCCTCTCCAAAATGGCTGATGTAGTCTCTTTTGTGAACCCAGATATAGGGAACTTCATACTCTTCGATGAAAATCTGGCGTAGGACAAAGGTGACTGCCATGACAAGGGCACCTTTAAGCTGCTGATGAACACCATCGGAGCTGAAATAGTCGCGGTTTTTCTGAGAAGATAGCCTTTGGGTAACCCACATAGCGGCGCCACCAAGGTCTTCTTCTGTCAATTGGGTGTGTAAAGATAGGGTTGAGGATGGGGACAGTGACGAAGTCGCCAGTTGCATGCGTTCGGGGATATCTTGTGCTCGGATAAGATCGTCATCTTCGGTCAACATTCGCTTACGTATTTCTGAAGGCTCGAAAACCTGATAGACATGTCAGCAAACGTTGTGAATGAATACATAAAACCATACATCTTGATATTTCATATCAGACTTATTGTATTGATCTTCCACATACTCAGTGTCATCGTCTCCAACAAGAGCCCAATCATATTCATGACCATCTCCGAAGACATCATGAATCTCATCCCAGGCACTGAAAATCCGTCAGTAAGGCTCGGGGCATAGGAGGACTACATACTTGGCATCGATTCCGGCAAGTTCAGGTCTGGCGCCACGAGCTTTTTTCCGAAGCATTTGTTCTTGCCTCTTCTCCTGCCTTCTTGCTTCACGCGCTTCTTCGTTCATTGCAACGCCGCCCTCCTCCTCGTCACTGTAGTCAATGAAGTCGGACATATCTTCGTCGTCGTCATCCCCTCGACGCTCGTCATCCCAGATATTTGTAATATCGGGAGCCTGACGCAATTCTTCGTCGTTGTCAAGATCGTCTTCAGAGGAATCAACAGCTAAACGTCTTTTAGAGGTTGACGGCGTTGGGGGAGACCCCGAATTTCGGTCACGAAAACGAGTTAGCCGACGGTTCTTCTTGAAGGATGTGCCAGTGTTTTCTTCAACTAATCTTAGATCATCTTCTTCCAATGTTTCTGCTTCTGCGCAACATGGCCGTTAATGCTAGAAAGGCATTCCGAAAGTCTGCTACCTAGGACTCACCACGATGGTGTCTTTTTCTTCTTTTCCGCCGCTTGCGAGGAGCTTCCTCTTCCTCCTCTTCCTCCTCTTCGTCAAAAATAAAGCCTTCCGTTATTCGCCGAATTTCCTCCTCATCATCCTCCCCTTCTTCTGAACTGTCGTCTGTGACGTCCGGCATTAAGACATCCCCTTCTCCCTCTTCTTCTTCTTGACCTGATCCTTGCATAGGATCATCCCCGAGGTGAGATTGAGGAACTAATCCGTCAGGGATTGTGGAGGACATGTTGAGGGATAGTTCAAGGTCATCTAAGTACATCACGAGAAATTTGTAGAACCGCTGCTTATGTAATCTATCACGGTTCTCTCTCTGCAAGATGACATCCGAGTCGGCGGCTCATATGGCAGTGCGTCTGATAGTCTCAATATTTTTGTACAAATTCTACATGAAGCATCGGGAATAGGAAGGTCATCTTCAATATCTTCGTTTAGCCATAACCGAAGCTGAAAAATGCACACCAACTCCAACCGCATTTTGTGTAGGATGCGTGCTTGTCGTGCGTTTACCAGGAATCCTACCCATAATCCTTGCTACAGGATATTCTAGAGAGCTTCCAGGAAATACTCACGCTGAAGCTAATGCCCTACTGAAAGCTCGAAGGCTCTCAGCTGAAGAACTTTCGTCACTCTTCTCGACCAAGGATCCCATCCAATACAATAGCCTTCTACCGCATACAGATATCTACACAACACTCGAACCTTGTTCTATCAGGACTTCTGGTTTAAGACCTTGTGCAGACGCTCTTGTGGAGTCGAAAATAAAGCGATGCTTCATTGGCGTTGGCGAACCTGACGACTTTGTTAAATGTGAGGGTGCACAAAGGTTGAAGGATGCAGGTGTTGAGGTTATCTGGCTTGATGGTTTGCAGGACGAATGTCTTGCTGTTGCCCGCCAGGGGAGTGCCATGGGGGCAATTGCGAAGGAGTAAACAAAGTAACGGACTAAAGGCTGTCACCTAGTTATTAATAAGTATGTATCAATATGTGACGGTGACGGTAATACGATACGACGCTTATAACCAGTCATGCGTATCGAAAAGTGTTACTTCTGCTCGACTAACGTCTATCCTGGCCATGGTCAGTTCGTTCCGAAAACTGTGTTGAGGCGTCTAATAGTTCCCTCAGGCTCTGCATTTGTCAGGAACGATGCCAAAGTTTTTCGCTTTTGCACATCAAAGTAAGGTCTCTAACATGTTTATTTTCCAATAAAAGTTTTAAAGTTAGTTCACAGGTGCCATAAGAATTTCAAGTAGGATTGCGTTAAATGTAAAAGTATCCTTTTGGCTTACTCGCACATATAGAATGAAGCGAAATCCTCGCAAGGTGAGATGGACGAAGGCTTTCAGGAAAGCAGCCGGGAAGGAGATGACTATTGTGAGCATTCACATTTATTAAGGTTCTTATTATTATTTCAACTCCCTCCCAATAGGACTCCACGATCGATTTTGAAAAACGAAGAAATGTTCCCGTACGATATGACAGAGAATTGGTCCAAACGACGGTCAAAGCGATTAAAAGAGTGGGAGAAATCAAGGCGCGGAGAGAGCGTGCCTTCTTCAAGCACAGGTTGGTTGTCTCGAAGTTCAGTTTGGGTATCATGGCAATAACATTTTCATAGGATGGCTACAAGTCGGGAAAAGCAACGAACTCATCGCAAAAAGACTTTGGAAGCAATCAAATCTTCAGTCAAACTGCACGAACCCATATCAACGGAGTCGCCCATTGCACGAGAAAGGATGAAAGTACCTGCCAAAGCCAGGACTGCTCTCGTTCAAGGGCAAGGTCGATCCATGGACATGGATATAGATTAATTGAACTTTCGGATTTCCTGGTGATAATAGCTAGTACAATGTATTATGCGTGTTGATTAATATTACAGATGTGGATGCATTATCAGACAATTCTAGATATTGGCTTGGCTCTACGTCCCCCTTCATCGAAATTTATACTTGGCTTCATTGTCGTGTCGAACATTTGGATCGAGCGTGTTGTGGAGGCCAAGCAGGGTCTTACTGACCGCTTCACTTGCCCCAATCATTGGCTTCAGCACCGCAATCGGAACAGCTCGTACCACTGAACGCACAGGTCCCTAGACAGCAATTTCAGCAAATCACCGGTGCCTTGGTGATAAGAATTCGTTCTGCTCACCTCGTTGCTAGATCGTTCATAAACCTCCATAGGAACCGCAAGAATGGTCTGAGCAGCTGAACTTAGGTTTCTTTGAAGGCTCTTAACAGCCGATTGTATTCCTTCCTTGAGGTCCGCAGGCTGCTGCGCGTATCGGGATATTGCATCTGAGCTGTCCCCGTCTCCATCACTCTCCGAAAAATCTTCCCCAATGGGCATTTGTAGAGTCTCTGTCGTGATTGGCACTTCGAATTGCCCTCCGAGGATATCTTCAGCTTGTTCCAAAATTACCTGTGTTCCCGTGGCCAGTTTGGCACCCATTTTTACCGCTTCGATTGCAGTAGATTTGACAAATGCAGTCGCCCCTTTCTGCAAACCCCGAACAATTCGACCATCCTTCTTGTATTGAGCGATGGGTAATAGGATAAGATCAGCAACGCCCGAGCCCACGTTGACTACGGAGCGAATCGGTGCAACACCGGATATAACTTCCACTAGCTGAGTAGCCTTCACATCCGGGGTCCAAAGGTCATTCAGCATCTCAAAGAGCTTAGGCCATCCTGTGACCTGTTTCTAAGTTTAGCGGCACGGGTCGGAAACAACCAGGTGGAGGTCGTACCCCAGCTAAAGTGATATGACGTAAAGTCATCTCGGCACCGTCAAAATGGAAGAAATTCATGAGTTCGATCGTCTTTCCTTCCTTTAAAGCTCGATAATCGACTCGACGAGGTTTGTAGTCCAACTTGAGATCTATTGGGAAGATTTCGGCCAGTTCTATACAGAAATCAGATCTGCTTATCGTAGCTAATTGTGATGGATCGCACGGATATATGCTTCCCCATCGTTAGATGTCCGCTCTGATGCCTGGGCATTTAAATCCTTGAAACTGAAGAATTTCTTCAGAAAATCAACAGCGTCTTGGTCCACGTAAAGCCTAAGGGGTAAAATTTTGGCCTGCAGAGAGTAAAAATCCTTTCAGTCTTCGTAATTCACCTGCTTACCCTCAGTCTAACTTCTTCAGATGAATGACCTGGAACTGGTCGGACAGTCCTAAGTTCAATTCGAACCATGTTAGAGTCTGTTTCGCGAACGTTTCCTCGAGAATCTGAGCGGAGTTGAGTCAAAAATTTCTTCCAGGTTGATGTCTTGATATGATCTAAGATTTCCAGGTCTTTGATCGTTACAAATGTCCTAGCGACCAGGGGGTTGTCTTGTTGACACTGGTCGAATTCAGCTTGCAGACTGGATAGGTGGAACTCAATACTAGGCATTTTAGATCGAGTCAACCTTTTCCCGTGAGTACGAGTCCGTTGAATTCGAGGTTTACTGGTATTAGAGGGCTTCAAAGACTGCCATGAACTTTGGCTCGCAGTCTCGAAGTCTTCCCTCAGTTCTTCGTCGATCGCCGCAATCAGGGCGCTTGGTTCTCCAAGTGCTTCATCGTCCTGCTCCAAGCCAATGTGCACAGAGTTGAAAAGAAGGGCGCTCGTGTCCTCAATAGTAGAGTCTTGCATTTGTCCGCTCGCAACGAGCTGTCGGATTCTTGCCAGCTTCTTCCGCATTTCTTTCACCTCCTCCTCGATCGCTTTTCGCGTCTTTGCCCAATCATACCCAGCGTACAATAACATTCTGAAGTGACTGTCGGCCACAACAACGCTGAAATATGGTTCCCCGAAGCTGGAAAATGGGCTGGCAGATCAGCTCATGTTTCATACCGACATTGAAAAAATGAAATTACTCAGACGTGCTATGCGATTTCTCAGGAGGAATTATCAAGAAATGATCCTCAATAATACCAAGTCCCCCGGAATCGAATATCTTAATAGTTTCTCCGCCAACCTTTGATATGGTGTTGGTGTCGTCTACTCCGCCAGTAGGAACTAGCAGCTCTTCATCGTCGAAGTCATCCAAATCTTCATCACGAAGTTCTCTCAGGCCCGCAGCAGCACCGAAGGACGCGTCTAGATAATCCAGATTAGTGGGTAAGTCATCGCAAATCATATCCCCTGCAGGTCCCACTTCCGGAGCTCGTTTGAAAGCAAGGTCCTCCACCGAAGCTAAATTATGATATCAAACCTTCTTCCATTACATAGAGAATAATCATACACAGCATCGCATCTCCTGCCTTCCGAGACCGATTTACGATAGTTGGTTCTTTACTTGACATTGTAGGTCTGGGCATTGCACCGTTAGAGAAAATCATGGTGCTTAATTGTGGGAGACTCACTGATGCTGCTCTTCTTTCGAGTTGAACAACGAGATCAAATCACTAGTGAAGGTTGTCACGCTCGTCAAGGTATCGGCACACAAATGCAAGTGAAGCACGATGTGGTCTACCGTGACCTATAGCCAGATAATCAGAATGATAACCGTCTCCGTTTGACATTGACATCATGATAAAACAAACCTTTAACACAGGAAACGCATTCAGCTGGCGTATAACATTTGTATCCAACTCTATCACTTCAGTCAAAAGAGCATAACCGGCCGCCTACATATTTAATCAGCACCAATCAAGTGATTCCGGGGGAACCACTCGCCATCCAGATCGAGACGCCACGAAGTGAGTTCGAAGGATTGACTTCCTGACTGCTGATATCATCGGCGGCCAGCAGCGCCAAGCCCGTCGCGTTAATTCGAAATGATGACTCTCTTGAGTCCCCGATAACATCTGTGGAGAATTTCAACTCTTGAAGATAGACGACCGCAGCACCAGGATGATTTGGCGCAAAGGCCCGAATGGAGCCATCCAGAATATTAATATGAATGCGTGTTCGATCTGAGGGTATGACTGCCTCGAAAGTCTTAGGCAAATTCATGTGTCAGGTTTATAGCAAAAGGTTGGTAGAGTGATAAACATACGCCAGGGGGGTTTTTAGCAAAATTTGTCAAGTCAGATATCCACTGAGTATCCGAGAAGAAGGTAGATGTGAAACTGGACAAGGTAAGCTTTATTCGCGTCTCCTTGGCATTTGCCTCTGGCATGATGGACGTTGAAAGTCGAAGCTTGACCATAGATTTCGGTGTCGCAGACTGAGAAAAGTGTTAAAGATAACTACTAATATAATGAATAACTACTAACCAGTGAACGTGGTGAAGTCAGGCTTATAAATCGTTCAGGTACTCCAGATCTCGGAGTATTCATTACAACTAAATCCATTGCTCCTACAGTCAAGATTGTCTGCTGCTATTGAAAATTAGGAATGAAGGTGGGAGATTGGAGGGCTGATTTACCTTGTTTTCAGAATTCAGTTCTGCCAACACATCCAAGTCCGAAACAAGGATGTCAAATGGTCGGCTCTGAGGAGTATCGCTATCACTACGAGGAAGCATAACTCGAACGAAAGCTTTTGAAAATGGGTCAGCTCGGGCTAACTTCATAGAACCAATATTTACTTTCTGTGACAGTCAATTTTACAATTGTTTCTGCACTTGCATCGTTTCGGCTGGTACTCAAAGTACTTCCGCTTCTTGATTTAGCAAAGAAACGGCTGCCAATGAGACTCGTGTCTCTGCTGTCGCCTACCTCTGCATCCATTCCGTCATTCACTTTACTGGACATATGTTCCAGAAGTTGCGCAACATCATCAGCCCAATATTGCAGGGCATCGAATGTCGGTTTGGAGATATCAACGTGAACAGACGGAATATCGATGCTGAATGCCCGGATGGGTGCCACCTTTGATGTGGGTTTTATGATGCTCACACGAGGCTGCAGAGGAGAAGGCGGAGGGGCAACAGAACTTGGTGTTTGATCCTGGAAATCCGTATCATGTGCAAGCGGACCAAGAGATACAAAAGCAGTTGCGACTTGTGCCTCAAGGGAGGAACACGCAATCACTGCCCTGCCGAATTCAGCGTTAAATAGTATTGCCTCATCAGACATATCTGAATTGCCTGCGAAAGAATCTGTGGTAGCATATCTCGCCGAAGGTCTGGGCTTTTTGAACCCAGCAGTTAGGCTAATATCATTTAGAGCGACAATTAGTGCGCCCGAACGCTTGTTATGGTTTGGTGGGGGTGGGCATCGCATTGATATTCGAACCATCGGACACTTAACGACTGTTGTTGATTGACGAGGTTTACCAGGATTGGATGCAAGATCTTCTGGCGAAATGCCGACTGTAGGATGAATATCGGAATCCTCCTGTCCTGTTGGCGGTTCTCTCTGTTGGTTCTTTCCCCGGCTTGGTAAATATTGATCAACGGTTGTTTCAGAAGAGACTGAATCCTGATCAATGTATTGAGTTTGAAGGGTAAGGAAATCTTCAAAATATGATAGCAGCCCGCCGTCTTGCACGATGATCCCCAAGTCAAGGCGAATATGCATTGGAGATAGGTGAACGTCTAGCTTTTCACTGCATTGTGGCATAGATTGCTTCCCTTTGCTTGAAGTGACAGACCACTGGTTGAATAATCGGATAGCGGATGGCACAGGATACGAGGTCGTAGAGGCTGCTGAAATGGGATGCAACTTAGGCAGAGAAGAATTTGGAATATCTATACGCACCATGTCTTGGCAGTCGAACGCGCCATGCGGATAGTCTCGTGCCAAAATTCTGACACTTCTCCTCTGTCCAGTCTATGATATCAAATCTGGGGAGATGGCAATAAAATTCATTGTCCCGTGGGTGGATGTGGGATGTTGTGTACTGCGTGGAAAGATGGGGATCTGTCAATAAAAGCGGAAAGGCTGACAACTGAGATGATTTGTTGTCAAAAGGAGGCTTGCTGAAAAAGAATATGGACATGTCGGCTATGGCAAACTCAAGCGATGAGTTAGACGAGATTATTGCTGCGTTACTGGTCGGTGACCTAGGAGCAGCAGGGTTTTGTTGCTGGTGAGAAGAACAGATCAGCGACGCCGTTAAACCGTCCAAATGAATTCGTGTGTATCCATAATCCAAAGGTGGAGGTAAAAGACATCGACCAAAAAAAGATTCCATGCTATCTGTCATAGAGGAGTCTACGCCTTTGGGGGAGGGAAGAAGAAGAAGTACTATTCCACGAAGTTGGGTGTTAATCCTCAGAGGGGTATCAAAGGATTTCACAGTGTCAACTTGGGGAGCTTTGTGATCGGGACGAGCTAGCGACTGTGTAAGTTGCAGCAATCCATGTATGTGCCAAGGTCGAAGAGCACAAGCGATTACTCCCATCGACACGGCAACCTGTAGGATTTCATCTGAAAAGACCCGATCCTCGGCATGGGGCAGAAAGGGATCGTCGTTCAGCGCCTTCACCACAGGTGGCGGAGTTGTGAGCTGAATGTCTATCGGTAGGGATCCGAAAGAAAGCAACCTGTCGTCTTTCTGAGTGGATGGAACCGAGACGTTTAATGGGACTTCGGATAACGGCGGAACCAGGATTGCTTCGGGCACCGGTTCTGAAATTTCGTCCAGCGGAGGATCAGGGGAAACCCGAGATGATGATAATGCACTTTGGTACATGCTACTGGAAGCGGAGGCAGATAGTGGTTCTGCTTTGGGAGGCAGGAAAGCCAGCGATTGGGACATCATGAACTGAGTTTCTTCGTCAATAGATGATGATGAGGAAGTACAAGATAGAGGCCGAGATGTACTGGGTGACGCTGAGGATGTTGAGGCGGATGCAATGGATGGAAATGTCAAAGGCACTTTGGAATCAAGATTTCGTGCAGCGAGGAGGCAGCCATTTAAGGAAAGTGTACGGCTTTCTCCCCGCGTTGAACCATGATTTGTATCCTTCGAAACAGTATGATAACGGATCTCCGCAAGAGACAGAGTCAGGCTCATATTTCCAGGGTGTATCAAGGTGACAGTAAGATCTTGAGCATCAAATTCAAACCTCGCAAGCAGTCTCTCAATTAGGGTCGCAAATACTGATACCCCTTCAGGATCCATATCGACCTTATGGCGGTCGTCATCTGTCGCGTTAATGGTATCAAGACCGCCAGGAATTGCTTGTTCTATGTCTGATTGAGATGGAGTGGTTGAATGTAAAGTCTGCCAAAGAGTAACCGCTTCTCGAGGACTCAGCTCCTCGTGAATAAAAGATTCGGCGACGGATGCGACTGACGCCGTTAGATCGACGTCCAAGTCGAGGTTGAATACAGGGGGAGGCGAAGGAACAACGTGAAAGACGAGATTCAACGACTTCAACGAGAAGCCAAGAGTAGAAACCAGCGGATTAGGCCATGGTATTCGGGCCTTAACGGAAGATATTGTTCCATCATGGAATGCGATTGGTAGACCATGAAAGTATGAATTGATTGCCTTTGATTATTGTCGTGAGGACAGATTTAGGGCAGATTTGAGACAGGCAAACCTCTGGATTAAGTTCCAAGTCGTTTATTTGTACGTATCCCGATCCAATTTGAGAGTCAATTTGATGATAGTCTAGCTGCCCTGGCTTGAGGAGGTGGCCAAGGCACTTCTTGAGGACAAAGGAAATGAAACGTCCCTGAATGCCAGGTATACCGAAGTTGATGTTGGGGAGGTCGGGGATCCAAGAGGAGTACCAGGGCATATTTGAAAGTAGGAGACGGTCAAAGGGGGTAGTGCATAAGCTGCATGGCAATTGTATAGCGCTTTACTATAAGTCACTACTAAGTAGGTAAAACCTATGCATCAGGGTCACATGATCATTGCCGCTTCTTCAGTCGACTACTGGCATACTGCAGTACCAAAAGTGCAGCCATCCCTTCATGAATCATCTTGGACTCAGGTGAGAATGTCTGGACTGTTCAAAAGTTCTTTGTCTCATGACTAGTTTCAGAATACCGAATCCAATCCAAACAAAGCTCTGAGATGTGTTACAATACGCCAGATTTTACGTCTTACACCAGGATCGCGGAGTTTCTTTTTCGGGATGGGCCTAACATTTGCTGATTATGACCTTCTAATTGGGCTCTGCAGCTCATGTTGTAGCCAATGTCTATAAGCAAAGCATTGGCTCTCAGGGTTGCGGATGGTTTGGCCTTGATGGATTAGGCAGAATTGATGGTTACAAGAGGCAGACTGAGGGAGACTTCATCTTTGAGTAAGTTGTAAGCCTGTCGTGGCAATGGACAGGAAATCACTAAGGGCGGGATCACAAGTAAAGATGACCAAGCTCTGTTGGGGTGAACACTAGTACGAAGTACGGGGGAAAAAGGTAACTACTGTATCTGTTCTACTACCTGATGTATAAGGCAATGTGTATGTAAGCTGCGGAGCAGCCTTACACTCCTCCCGGCTCTAAAACACAAACAGGGGGATAAGGGAAACAAGAAAAAAACAATCGAAAGGTGTAAAAATAAACAGCAGACTACGATGCACGAACAAGGAAGGGTGTCACGGGTGCATGAAAAGAGAGTGGTTGTAAATTCATACACAATTTTTAGTAGCTGTTACGATTTCATCCTCAACATGTACAATTTCATTTTTACTTTTTCATTTTACAAATATTTCTTGAACAACATGCCATGAACGCATGTTCATCTATTTTTACTTTCTTCCATGCATAATGTGCATGTTACATGCTAGCGACGCATGTCTTTCATTCTTGATGCTGCGCATCATATTTTCACTTCCTTATCAAACACATGTAGTACATGCTTTGACCATGCGTTACACGCATGTTTTACTCCATATATACTATAGCTAAGTATCATGTAACTTTAGCTAGTCTTTGTTTGAACACGAAGACATTCTTGATACACTAGAACATTGGCTCGACTTAAGACAATACTTTGGTTATACCAAAGCATTCTTATAGTCTGATAAACGAACGAACTTGAAACTAGCCTAACGACTGTTACTGATCAAGTCTGTAAAGACTGAATCAGTTGAAGTCGTAACAGTAGCCAGAAAAAGTTTAAAGGGTAAAAATGAAAAAATTAGAAACTTTCCTCATCCGAATCGCTGTCTCCATCACCAAGAAGGACACAAGAAGGTAGAACGGCATCGACATGATCTTTATCTTCATCAGAAGCATCTTTGTGCAATACTGCAGAAACATGATGTCGAGGAGGGGCTGGAGGAATTCCCTTTGCTTTGTCGCCAGGGCAATCACGGGATCCATGTGCAACCCATCTGGGAGATGTTGGCGTACGTTGGCAGTGGAAACAACCACCTGCCAATTTGAGTCTTTCATGCTCACTATCTGATAGGAAAGGGAGAGGTGCCGATCCAGCATTTGAAAGATGTGACGACAAGACAGGACGAACAATATTTTCTGCGACCATACTATCCCAGGTAGAAGCCATAAGACCAATTAAGGTATCAAGCTTGATGTTGCCATACTTGAAGTTGGGAATGGAGCGTACACGCAGGCTGAGAATGGGGTGACAGAAAAATAGAAGATGATTTTTTTGGATAGAGTCATTGACCGTAAAACCTGTGCCACTTGAGGTCAGAGAATTCCGAGCCGTTTGTATTGCTGTGACAAAGTCCAAAAATTGTGAAGAACCTTGCGAAATCTTGTAGAATTTTGCGAGGGCATCCATACACCAGTTCGCTGGCATGAAATGGTCCTTAACTCGTTGAGAGAACGTGGCCCAGGTTGGCTGTCCATTTTGAGACCAGCAAGGACAATCTGTAACAAGGGCTTTATCGCTTTGTCAGAATTCATAGCTGACCAAACCTCGAACAAGTCCGTGCAGAGATTCAGCCAAGACATGTTTGCAGCATTGAGCTTGCCAGTTAGCAGTGGCAGATCAATCTTTGCCATTTTCGAAGGACGACAAGGAATTACAAGACGAGGAATGCCAGAGGGGTGTTGGAGATGAGGAGGGGACTCTCGATCTGAATTGAGGTCAGAAGTATCTGTTTGAGCTCTCTGGCGTGTCGCTGGTGGCAAAGGGCCAAGAAGGGATAAATCAAGAGAAGCAACCATATTCCATGTGAAATGAGGCGGAGAATCCAGCGTGATTACAATCTACAAGGGTGGGGAAGCTACAGCCAAAGGAAAACAAGAAGATTGATGCCAAGCAGTTGAAGCACGCCAAGAACGTGGTTGAACTTTAAAAAAAAGTGTAAGCCTGTTGTGGCAATGGACAGGAAATCACTAAGGGCGGGATCACAAGTAAAGATGACTGAGCTCTGTTGGGGTGAACACTAGTATGAAGTATGGGGGAAAAAGGTAACTACTGTATCTGTTCTACTACCTGATGTATAAGGCAATGTGTACGTAAGCTGCAGAGTGGCCTTACATAGGTGACACCGTATCTTGCCCTTTTGCCTTATGTTTTTGCATACATACCAATCCTGGATCACTCTTAGGGAATATCAGGGTTTGTTGACCCATGCGGGTATAGCTCATGGGTTTGTCACTCGGAGTATGGGTACAGGTTGGCATTTAGTAATTCTTGTTGAACCCATACCTGCACAATGGGTTGGGGGGTGTTGTAAGTATTTTCCCTATCAATAAATGTCTATATCAAGTGAACAGAAGTATGTGAGGATGATACCTCAGGTAGGGACACTACAGTGTACCATACCATACGATTCAAGGAATGAACACAGTGTGTCGTATGATATGGATTCATGGGGCCCTGCAAATCTGAAAATACCTAGCTATACCATATATATACTTACAGGTGCATCCCTATGATATAGATTCCTGGAATGCCTGCCAGCTAGCAACCAGCCAGTGCCATGCCAACCTTTCGGGATAGCTGGTAGCTGTATATTGGCATAAGGTAGGGAGCGTCAGGACCAGCACCCTTATGTAAGCCACTTACTAAGTGCCAAGCCTGGCAAAATGTTGCTTTTGAAAAATTTGAAAAGTTTTTTTCCCATAAAATTTTGGTATTGGCACACTAGGTTTGATTTATATTTTTTTAACAACACCCTGCGGCACTTCCTTCCCCAAATCTGCTCAAATACTGGCTTAGGTGGGCAGTTTTGGTCGATCTGAGTTGATTAGACCAGCCTCATTGTTTTACTGTGTTCACCTTTGACTCCAGATTTCCCTTAGATCATTGACCCATATATGCAGATGTGTATGAATGTTGTATAAATGTGTATAAATGTATTTCAATGCTTCTTATGGCCTTTTTGTACATGTCTATTGTTAGGAAGTAAGTCGAACGGTCACAGTATAAATGTTACTTATACGATAGTCACATGTAAACATAAAATAATAATTATCTTATCCTCGAGCCTCCAATATTGTTACTGCACACTTTGGCAAAACTTAACACATTCAACATCTATCATCCTGAGTTACACATTCCAGGTTAGGTAGGAGGTCATGTGAGTTAATTATATAAGCGGCAAAATATTGAGATCAGATTTTGAACTTTGTCTCTCTGCTATTTTTCTGAACATTTTGGAGCCTTTTGAAGCTTTTTGGGTGAAAAATTTTCCCCCTGAAATTTCGGGACTTGTATCTTGTTTGAAGGAAATTTTTTTCCATAGAAATGTTCTTAAGGCTATACTACACCTTTCCATGAGGCCGAAATTGGGTTGAGAGAGTCGTTGTGGAAGCAATTGAGCTTGCCATTGAGTGTCATTTCTTGCTTACATAAGGGTGCTGGTTCCTGATGCTCCCTACCTTATTAGCAATTGTGCAGGAAGCTTGCAAGCAGAGTGAGTGGGCATAACTGGACTGTAAGGGACGTACCGTCTGCATAGACAGAAACCGGAAGTACACAACTGAAATTTCACAAATTCACACTACGCATCAATATCCCAAGGAGTGTTAGCCCGAGCCACTCGACGCCAAAAACGTCACTTTCATTAATCACACGGAAACCGCCGACACCGCATGTCCGAAAAATAGCCACCCGGATCTCAAAACAAAAAGAAACTAAAAATAGATATCAAAAGCCGAATGTTGCAATAAATGTTTCTTATTTATTTTACTTTTCACACGGATCACATTCCAAAATTGTAATATCACATGTGAACATTTTGTTTCATGGTAAAATCCGTAGCCACTCAGTTTCAAATATCCCAATCTATATTCCTTTATCTCTATATACTTAAATACTGGAAGTTTTGTATTGTAAAAGACCAGTTGATTCAGACCCCAACTCACCTAGTAAAGATCAGCCAAGCCTTCTCTTAGTCTCACTCTCAAAAGAACTCCTTAAGAGTTTTTACTCTTATTATTTTGTGCCTAAATTCTTAAGTCACAAACGACGTGCCGAAAGCATTCGTTTTTGATCGCATATAACAACAACAACAAACAAAGACCATTTATACATTTTATATTCCTAAAAACCCGTCGAATGTCAGCGTGCACCGTGTAAACTGCCCAAAATAATAAATTAGGACGTGTCACACGTGATTCGGTTCTTTTGGGAAAAATCACTACCCGCCAACAGTCGCCTACGCTCGCCTACGGTCGCTAATACAAACAGATACAAACAAAACCCAAAATCGGTATTTCGGTTTAAACACCCGGCGAACGCATATTCCCGGCCTCTCGCACATTAAATATCATCATTTTGTAGCTACAAAACACTACATACTTACAGGACAACAAATGACTGCCATGGGACGGCAAATTATACGAGGCAATGACATTGCCGGTATATCAGAGTCGGAGTTGCCGGTATATCAGAGTCCTGATATCCCAGAGCATCCCAATATGCCAAATATGGATGGGTCTGAATGGCTGATGCTGACTCCGATATCAAATAAGGAGTGCTTCAAAAACAGCCTTTTGTAGAAAAACACTGGCTGTGCAGGACCGATGGAGAACTCCAATGTAAAATACTGGCACTGCTGACTGATATAAAAGACCTGCAGTGCCGACTGCAGTGTAACACTTAATGGTAGCAAGACCACAATGAATCAAAATATTATTTCAAAAGTAAAAAAAAAAAACAAGTATTTCCACAAAAATAATCAGTCCTCCTCAGACAACTCATCCTCGAACATGTGATCCTGCAGGTAGGCAAAATTATTGGCAGCATAGGTATGTTGAGGTGTGGATGCCAGGCTATAAGATGTTGATGCAGGAACCTGGTCATCCGAGGGGGGGAAACTGGGTTCAAGATTGAGGGGGATGAAATGGGAACTGTCAGGAGTAATCCGTGATGGTGAAATGACTAACTGGGAATTTTCAGTGTATTGATCATCCATGCTTGAATGATCACCATCAGCGGATGACCAGTCTTCAGCCACATGTTGCATGTCGGTCGGTGCTGGTGCCGGTGCTTCATCTGTATCACTCTCAGATGACCAGTTAGGTGGAGGAATACCTACTGGGGATTGATCAGCAGGTATGTACTCTGGAACTTGAGCTGGTGTTAAGCTTGGAGTTTGGACAGAGATGTTGGGTCCAAAGTTGTGCGAGGCATTGGCTTCAACTTATAGATTGTGCCGCTCTCTTGATGGTTGCCTCGAATTTTGGAGGTCCAGACAGAGTAGGAGAGTCCAGAGTTGGGCCGAGAAGAAGCTTAAGGCAGATGAGAGCGAGTTAAGAGAAGTAGGCTGCTAAGTTGATATTCGAACTAGCAAAATACATACTACAACTCAAGTATTTATACAGATAAGGACATGAACATATTAGGGGTGCACACCGTACCGTAACAGGAGTCGGCCGTACACTTATGGTTGCTTTATGGGTATGGCTCTACCGTAGCCATCACCATAGGTACTAATGCACAGGGCTCAAGGTATGGATGGGGGTCAAAACAGCACAAAACGGCTGTATACAGATTGACAGGCATATAAAAAAGAGTTTCTGGCTAGCCTACCACTACAAAAAGATAATAATAAGAAAGATTATGCTAAGTCATCATTCTGTAATGCAATACAAGCAAGCTGTAGGCGCTGTTTGACCAACATGCACCTGGATGGTATCTGGGACCAAGCTTGCCTGACACAGTGAGATCGTGTCACATCCACCTGAGAAAATATGTTCAACAGCTACCACAGAACCTACATGAAATAAGTGTCATTAAAATTGATCCAAGATTGAAAGCACATCAAATAATACTCACTGGGAATGGAAAATACATCACAAACGAGGCAATATAAGTTTGGAAATTGTGGGCGTCTTCTGAGCCACCACTTAAGGGGCTTGCATGATTCAAAGTCCTCATGAGGAAGTTTAAAATATTCCTCAAGTTCATCTACAGCGACCTGGTCTTTCATCTGGTAGTGTGATGTGAAGTTGACCTTTTCAGGTGATTGATTGAAGCTATTGTTCTGTGAAGAAATTGAAGAAAGACTGTTGGATGGGTGTAATGTTTCTGGTTGTTGTTACAACACTCTTTTTACTTTTACTTTTACTTTGAACACTTGAACTTTACTTGATGTTATCTTATAGATATGAAGATCTCTTGATCTCTTGATCATATCGATCTTATCTTGACGATCTTATCTTGGCGATCTTATCTTGATCTCTTGATCTTATCATCAGATGATGATCCAAGATACTTTTCTTTTACTTTATTACTTACATGCATTCGACATGCCTTTGACTCATGTCTTTCATTGACGATTGACATGCATTCTACACATGTTGCTGCGCAACATGCTTTTACCATATGTTTTACATGTGTTTGCCTTGAGGACAACACATGGACATTAGTATATAACCGTAGCTAGATTACTTGTACTCTTTAGCTTGTCTTTAACCATGTAACTTTGTTAATTGTGATATTGCTTGATTGGCTTATCCATTCTCAAACCTGTGGATACTGGACGTCTTCCAGTTGATATTCATGGGCTCAGCTAGCTCCTTGGACATATGCTTGGGCATTATCAGATACTGACTGGCTCCGGTCATGGCTGTAAAGCCTGAATCAGTCGAAGTCGTAACAGTTGTGAACGCCGAACATAGTTGCTGCGATAGAATGTCTTCAATTTTGACTTGGCACTGTCTACATCTGCAAGCATTGACAAATCAGATCCGCAGTTGGTCTTTAACCCTTCGTACATAATATGGGGGTCCAGCACTGTTAAGATTATGAGAATGAAACATTTGAATGATAAAAAACTTGACACTCACATGCAGCCCATGTATAGAAAGGAGATTCATCAGTCCAAAAGTAATAATCACTCAGTTTCATGTGAGCTTCAACCAAGCCAGTGTGAAGTTGGGGTGGTGCAGAATCAGGGAGCGTGCGCAAAATAGAAGATACATGGTCTTGGAGACCTCGAAAAATGGCATGGACCGTTGAAAGCATTGGTTCCTTATCAGTTGTAGCTGAACCATTGTTCGATCAAGTTGTTGGACAATAAGCAAAAGAGAACAATGCAAGTGCATTGTTCTATTGTTCGATCAAAAGAGGGAACAATGCAAAAGCATTGTTCATTCGAAAGAAGTAAACAAAAAGTAAATGTTCGTCGTTTGAATAGGTAAGAAAGTAAAAGTAAAAATGGAGTCATAACACTACCCCAGTTTTAGCCAAAAGGATTCCAGACTTTTTAAGGATCGGAAACGTTGAGTTCATCCTTCGGTCCTTCTTGAAAGGGAATAAGAATGTGTTCTCCATTTACAATGCGATAGTTTTTGGTTCGTCCTTCGTTTGGAAAGTTGTCGTCATCTTCAACGATAATCGGATTTTCTTTTGAACCTAAAGGTGGTTTGGCTGTTGTATGATAAGAAGAGGGAATGGATAGAATAGGGATGTGAGTCGGTCGTTGACGTCGCAGGGGAATGGTTTGGCATACAATCTCGTCAATCGCTTGTGATGACGGAGCAGAAAGTGGTTCTTCAGATTTGTCAGAGTGGGAGGAAAGAGTAGTAGCATACGGTCTGTTATGAACGTCTCACTCTGTGGACCCCCCATCAATTTCTTTCCTATTTCCGCCAGACGGATGACAACCCTTTACCCCATTCCAACCCTTAACCCTTACTTGTACTATAGTTAGCTTCTACCCTTGACTCGTTCCCTTTCCTGAACACTGCCTCCTTTGTGACTCACTTTATTCCATGACTCATACAATGACTCGTACCCTTGACCCTGGACACTGCCTCGTAGCTACCTATATAAAGAGCCCGTACTTAGCTGTAGTTCTCTAGTTTTGACCTTAGTACCTATACGGTTCAATCCACTACGCTTTGCTCACAACCTTTGGAAGTACCCTTCGCTTGAATAGAACTTAGCTCTTTGTTACTGTCTCTGCCCAGCACCGAATGCAAGTGCAAGCTAGTGACGCCCATAACACGGTCGATTTTGGCAGCGAATGAGTCGTCAGCGATTCCTGATGATGAGGGGTCGGATCTTCTATTCAAATCCATCTTCAACGATTCTATTGAATAGGAATGCTTGTTCGCGTCTTGCTTGTTCGACCTCTCTTTCCAGTCTGTCAATGTGCTGACTGGTATAAGTAAAATATTGGAGTCCAAGGATAAAAAGGGGTTGGTTCTGGAAGATTCATGCCATTTCATCGGTGACACCAGGCATGACGATGAGTTGGGCAAGTTCAAGGGGAGACAGTTGTAAAGACATGAGGATGAAATAGGAGGAAAAGCAGTATAGTTGATAGTGAAGTTTTCAGAATCGTCCTATTGTTCGGAACGGGTCAAAGATCAGGTTGTCGTTGACAGTTGGGTTTCGTCTGTTCACAAGTTCCCACTTTATGTAGGACAATTTGTCCATGATGTCATACAATTCGTCGAGCAGCGAGGCAAACATCCAGTTCATTTCGCGTTGTTGTTCTTGGAGGGAAGGCATGTCGTTTTGGATTTCAAAGTTTGTGTCGTCGTTTGTAACGAGACAGTGTGTCA